>Ga0209692_10002534_pt1 | contig 19664 bp, 13 predicted proteins | sample tdDd472_FD_187129 | JGI IMG/M metagenome (GOLD analysis project Ga0209692, IMG submission 187129) | Marine sediment microbial communities from the Atlantic coast under amendment with organic carbon and nitrate - tdDd47.2 (SPAdes)... | ecosystem: Environmental > Aquatic > Marine > Coastal >... | reverse complement strand
CAATTTAAGGATGAGGATGATGATCACATTTTCGAGTTTCCTGAAAATACCTTCATCGACTCACTGGGATATATGGTGCTTAGTAAGGATACAGCAGTATTCAGAAGCTTTTATCCCGAGATTTATAATGTTATTGGGGATATGGATTTTGGTCTGAGCGGAAATGGTGAAATACTCAGGTTGTACAACAATGAAGGTGTACTGATTGACACTGTTCGTTATAATGATTCAGCACCATGGCCAACCGAACCCGATGGTGGCGGACCTTCGTTGGAATTGATTGCTCCTATGCTGGATAATGGTCTCGCTGAAAGTTGGATGGCTTCATCAGGAAACGGGACTCCCGGAGAAATGAACAGCCTGATGGTTTCGGTACCTGAAGAGCCATTTATTGAACAGGTATCATTTAATATTTTTCCGAATCCAATGACTGCTTCTTCAACAGTTTATATTAATACCAATCAACGAATCCATAAAGGAGAATTGATTGTTTACAATACCTTTGGAGTTGAAGTAATGAGGCATTCAGATATATATTCAAACAAAATAAAGCTTGAAAGGAAAGGACTGGCTGAAGGATTGTATATTTTCCAGTTTAGTGCAAATAAAGGACAACTGAAGGGCACTGGAAAGCTAATGATTAAATAGGATTGGGAGAGATGTAGGGGACTGGAAGCAAGAATCACGATCCCTTGTACAATTGTATATAATTAACTTCTTTACAATTCTGTAATTTGATTAAGAATCTTCAAAAACAAAAGAGGCTTCCCAGCCGGGAGAGCCTCTTTTTCTTTGAGCGAGTGATCTGATTTCCGTCCGAATCTTATTTTAGTACAATCGGACGATAGTTAGTAAATGAGTAATTCGAGTTTGTAATAAGCATAATAATTTCGCCCCAAGTTTAATATATTCCATGCTTAGCGTGAAACTGTACCACTTGGGAAACTTCCTCCCACGTTATCCATCATTTCGTAAGTTTTATGAACTTCTGCATTTGCAGGAACATGTCCAACCAATGGTTTAAAGGCAAATGGATTTGTGCTGTTATCTGGGCTTGGCTCGATAGAAATCACCACTACACCTTCGGATAAGTCTGTAGGGAACATTAAACCTGATGGAGCATTCATAATGAAATCCTCACCCGGGAAAGGAGGTCCGCCATCATCTGTACCACTATAAGGAGCCGAATCGTCCATCATATCTACCATACTGAATGTTCCGGATGATACCGGCATGCCGTTTATTACCGCCCAGCCTTCATATTTCCATCCTGAAGGAAGTTCCGGTAAATCTAAACCTGCACTACCGTCCGAAGCATCCAAAAACCATACACCACTTTTTCCATCGTCCATTGTAGCGGTGGTTGGAGTAGCAAGTATATATTCTCCCATAATATTCATAAAGTCATTACCCAGCGCAGCCGGGTGCGCAACAGTAGCTGAAGCGGAGTTTCCTGAAAATGACCCACCTAGAATTTTAATTGCACTCGGTGCAGGATCGCCATCGGGCATAGGTTCGATGCTTAATACAAAATCAGAAGCCATTGCAAGGTCGTCTGGATTTAACACAAATGAAGTTTGTGATAAGTCTCCGTTGGCATTCACTGTAAATGTTCCGCTACTTTTTGGCGTACCGTTAACCACTATCCATCCTTCATACTGTTCCCCAGTTTCAGAAGGTGCCAGGTTATTCATGCTTAATTTTAGTGTTCCAAGTTGTGGGTCAGGGTTGTTGTTGTCGTCTTTTTTACATGCCGTGAAAATTAGGGCAGGAACGATCAGTAACATTAAAATTTGCTTTCTCATAGTTTTAAATTGTTTAGTTATTTGTTTTAAAATTTATGCAACAAAACTACTGGCAGGAAATCACGGAAATATCACGGAAGTTTAAAGCTTCTATAAAATGAGTTTCGCATCTTGTGTTTAGGATTTTGCGATTTGGAGTCTTTGAAGTTATAACTAGCGCTAAGGGCTGATGATGACTGAAAGTAAAGAGATAACCAGGGTAACACTACTGTACTTTCTAAATCAATAAGCAAAAAAAAGACCTTCAGGATTATTGGAATCCTGAAGGTCTATTAATTTTATTTCTCCCAAACGTTATGACACTATATCTTTTCTTCCACTTTTATCCCTGGTAAACCGGAATTGTAAAAGAAAAGGAAGTAAATTTTGTTGGTTTACTTCTTACGTTAATAGGTATGTTGTGAATATCAAGGATTTTTTTGACAATGGCGAGTCCAAGCCCGGTACCTTTTATACCGGTTTTATTTTTACTCACTTTATAATATCTGTCGAAAATATTAGGCAAATCGGTCTCAGAAATACCTTCGCCAGTATTTTCAATATTAACTTCAATTGCATCTTCTACCTGGTTAACGTTCAGCGAAATATTACCCTTCTCCGGAGTGTATTGAATGGCATTGCTCAGCAAGTTTTGAATTACACGTTCCATCAGCGAAATATCTGCACTAACCAAAGGCAGGTGTGGAGAAATATCCGATTTAATCTCGATCTGTTTTTTGTCGGCAAGGATATTATATTGCTTGGCAGCATCGAGCATCAGTTCATTGATGAAGAAGGGCTCCTTCTTTATTTGAATTTGCCGGGCTTCCAGTTTCGATAACTCAAAAAGATCAGACACAAGGTTATTTAAGCGTTCGCTACTATCCAAAATGATGTGTAAATACTTTTTTCTCTCTTCAGCAGTGAGTTTATCCTCTTTGATGATCATTGTTTCAATATATCCATGGATCACTGCCAGTGGGCTTCTGAGGTCGTGTGAAACATTTGCAATAAGCTCCCGTCTCAAACTGTCAACTTCTTTCAATTCATCTATATTCTTTAAAATGGTTTCAGCCATATTATTAAATGTCCTTGAGAGGTCTCCTAACTCACCCCTCATCCTTTTTTCTGGAATACGAGTGTTCAGATCGCCCTCTTCGAACTGCTTAAAGGTTGAAATAATAATCCTGAGATTTTTCGTCACAAGCCAGATCAATACCAGGCCAATGGTAAAAGCAGCAAGCAGTGTAAGGATAAAAGCGTTGGTTCCAACCCTAAGCCAGTAACTACTTGCAAGCTGGGTGGTAATGTTATCGTATTGTTCACTGGCTAATACCATATAAACATAACCCATCAGATCACCATCTACAATAACCTCAGTTGCTGAAAAAATGGTTTGTTCGCCTGGATTTCGCGGATCATCGCCCAAGATATATCTATCACCTTTATATTGAAGAAACTCAAGCACCGGATCAATATCCAGGCTATTGAGTTTTACTTTTTTGTCCAACACCACAAACGATAAAATCTCACCTGCAGGATCGAGCAAATACACCTCTATAGTTGGATTTACTGCCATCATCGAGTGCATTATTTTTCCCAAAGCTTCTTCATTTACTTTGCCGTCAATAAATGGTGTTACCTCCAATAGCAGGCTTTCAGCAACATGGGCATTCAGTCGTTGGGTGGTTTCTTTAAAATGCCTGTCGGCAGCAAATGCCGTGATTAAAATGTACACCAGCCCCAGCAGGAGCAAGATCATTAAAAATGAAAGGCTTATCCGCCAATACAGGCTCTGTCCTTTTTTAAATATTTTCATAATTAATTTGTTTATGTCGTCAAATTATAAAACACCTTTCGGTGAATCGAATAGTATATTATTAATGAGAGTTTTTCTGGTTAGAAATATCCTCAATCAATATCATCGTTAAATCGATAACCAATTCCCCAGGTAGTAAGGATGTATTTTGGATTAGCTATATCCGGTTCAATTTTCGACCTCAGGCGATTGATATGCGAATTAACTGTATGTTCGTATCCACTAAATTCATATCCCCAAACATCATTCAGTAACTGATCCCTGCCGTAGCTCCTTCCGGGATTTCCGGCAAGCATTACCAGCAGGTCGAATTCTTTTGGTGTGAGTTCGATGCGTTGATTTGAAAGCAAAACCTTACGCTTTTCAACATCAATTTCCAGTTCATCGATTACTATTTTTTTAACAGTAGCCTCTTCCTTTGAGCTTTCGTTTTGTTCCTGCCTTCTGAATATGGCTTTTACCCTTGCAATAAATTCTCTTACCCCAAATGGTTTTGTGAGATAATCGTCAGCTCCTGATTCCAGGCCCAAAACTTTATCAATCTCTTCCGATTTTGCCGTAAGCATCATTATGGGTGAATGCACATCATAGGCCCTGAGTTTTTGAGCTATCGAAATACCATCTTTCCCGGGCAACATGATGTCAAGAATAATCAGGTCGTATGGATTGTTAAGTGCTTTTTCCTGTCCATCAAGTCCATCATAAGCTACATCAACATCACAATCAAGGTCCTTTAAATGGATACTAAGCAAATCAACAATGCTGTGGTCATCTTCAACAACAAGTACTTTTTTCATAATTCTAAAATTTGAGCAAAATAAGAATACAAAGGTCACGAAATTATCACGGAGTTATAAAATTAATAAAATTTACACTACCACCACAAATATAATCCGGGCAAAGGTTTTTGAAGACATGATAAATCTTAAAAAAATGAAATTGCACAAAACTATTATTCAATTGTGACACTTTCGTGATATTACGACTGTATCTTTGTGAAAATCAATGGATGAATAAAATGTAAGAATGCTTTATACCTATTTAAAACAATGACTATTCTAACTCTAAAACAAACATCATGAAAAAAATCGGATTACTCATCACCGCTTTACTTTTAATAGCTATTTATGGAAATGCTTACAATGTAAGTGGAATTGTTATCGATTCTGAATCAGGAGATGCATTGCCCGGATTGGAATTGATACTGCTAACCGAAGGTGGTTGGGTGAAAACAACCACTACTCAAGCCGATGGTACTTTTACATTTACCAATGTTCAAAATGGGAGCAATGAATTGGAATTCCATTACTACACAACGGTAGTCATTAACGGAACCTACTATTTGAGGAGTCTTTATGGCGACCCAATCATTGTAAATGGAGAGGATATCACGGACCTCATTTTTAGAATCGATCCTCACAATCCTAATTTTCAGATCAAAGGAACTCTATATGATGCAGTTACCAACCTGCCACTAAGCAATCAAAACAATAGTTTGAGATTGGATTTCTTTAGCCATTCTGGGTTTTTCTTTGCCTGGTGTGAAGATGATGGGAGTTTCAGTTTTAATGACCTGGTGCCTGATTGGACATACTATTTTGATGTATTCGATAATGATTATTATTTTGGCGAACAGGTTGAAATTACCATCGATCCAACAGGGCCGGAGGAAATAATTGTGGATTTTTACCTTCAACCAAAGGACGGTGTATCTGTAACAGGGCAATTGTTTGATGTTGAAACAAACCAACCCATCCTCATGGCAAACCGAACAATCAGAATCACAGCCATTAACTCGTTGTGGGCTGAAACCAATGAAAATGGTGAATTCACTTTTGTTAATGTTGAACCAGGGTATTATGCCAATATAAAGGTAACCTCTGAGGATACTGCCTATATTAAATGTTCAGAATCAACAATAACCGACTTAATTGTTCCTGAGGAGGGCCTTGGAGGTGTGGAACTCTTTCAAAAGAAATTTGAAACGGTACATGAAGTTACTGTTGATGATAATTCCTTTGTACCTGGAGAGATAAAATCATTAACATTTTCGCTGGTACTCGATGATTTAATCTATGGTGAAATATGGGGTGTAGAATTGCTTTTACCACCAAACCTGAATGCATTGAATACAACAGCTTTCATAAACTACGCTTCCAATAATACAGTATTTGAAAGAGAATATGATTGCAGTTATCCTGATCGCCTTGTTTGGGAAGGACACCACACGGTATACGGAATTGGCAATGTAGGGAATCTCCAGGTATTGAATGATTCGGTTTTTGCCGATGTTGAATTTCAATTTGATGACAGCGCCAATGAGAATAATATTGAGATTTTTTATAAAGTTTTTTATGGATATTCCTGTGTCTGGCAACCTTTTAGCTTTGGTACAATCGTGCTTGAAAATGCTAATCTTTCGGTAGGATTAGATGAAACCCAGGAGCATATAAGCAAAATATCCAGTTTTCCAAATCCATCATCGGTAAATACAACCTTCCGGTTTTCACTAAATCAACCATCTGCAGTTAATATTGTTTTGTACGACATTACCGGCCAGGTAGTTATTGAAACAGGGGAGGGTGATTATGGTGAGGGAAGCAATGAAATTATGCTGGATACAAGTGGTTTAAGTGAAGGAATTTATTTTTATAAAATCGAAACAGATGACCAGGTTCTTAGCAATAAATTAATTATTTCGAGATAGTAAAATTCTTTTAACCATCTGTACGAAATACTCTGGATGGCTTCTGTTTTTGTGAACTAGTCTGGATAACTATTTCATTCAATTTAGTTTATATGCAGTTTATTTATTGAATATTACAATGGTTCAATTACAATTATCATTGAAGCCATAAAGTTTGGTTATTTAGATGCTCTGTTTAACACTCACTGATTTTTTACTTCAAAGCTATTTTATACATTTTGCCAAGCGGGATTACCTGCTTTTGGAGGACGGAAAGATGGAAATGGAATTGAAGGTATGTTAACGTGTATTGCAAACCAATATATTCAATAACTATATTGGCTTTGCACCGAGTAGTTCGAGGTAACTGTTGTGTGTGTGTTCTTTCATCATCCAGTGGTTGTACCAATCAAGCGTATTGGATGGATGAATATTCCCAAGCGTATCGGTTGGCGGAAAGTTGCCAATATCTATGGGATCATCCAATTGCACATATTTAATATGTTTTAAATTCAACTCTTCCCTGGCACCAGTTATTAAAATCTGGTAAACAAGCGGCACCGGTGCCGGAATTTCCATGGGAACCAGGCTATCGAAACGGGCCCAGAAATAGGGAACCACATCGAGAGAGTTGGAGACCATATTGAAAAATGAGTTTCCGGGCATTGACAAAAAGAAGTTATTTACAAACGACTCGTTTCCAACAGAAGGCCCTGCAAAGGCGTAGGTTTCCAGACTAAAATGTTGTGCTACACCACTGCTGGCTACAAACCAGTAAGCAAGTAAAGGAGCCAGTGCTCCGCCCTGGCTATGCCCGGTAATAAACATCTTAGAATTGTCTTCACCAACTATTTCAGGAAGGAATTGTTTGAGTGTTTTTCCGCTTCCGGGATCTTCAGTTTCGAGTAATATGTTCAGACCTACCAATGATCCGTTTGCAACAGAGTCACCAGCAAGCCCATATGTGAAAGGTACAAGTTCGAATACGTCACCATCCTGTTTAATATCCGTGAATGAATATATACTTGTTCCTCTAACAACAATAGCGTAGGTATGAGGCTGGGTGGATGCATACTTTGCAACATACACCAGGTTGCTATTGGTGTTGTTAACACCAGGGCCCCAGATAAGTTCCCACTGTCCATTGGTTTCCAGCGTGGAATCTGCAAGCAATGTGGTAATAGAATCCTGTATGGTTTGCACACTGCTTCCTTCGGCGGTATATGCAATGGCAGCAAGTGTCATAATTACTGCAGCTTCATTGGTTTGATAAGCTTCTTCCAAGCCAAAGCTATGGGTGATTTGCTGTCCAATTTGATCTTTCTTGCAGGATGTGCTCATCATCATTGATGCTAACAATATAGTTGCAAATAAGAAATAAAGTAAATTTTTCATATCATTTTTAATTTTTAAATGTTTGGTCTGAATGTGATTACCCGTTGATCTTTTGTTTCAATACCATTTTATACATTTCGCCCACCGGGATTTCCTGCTGGTTTAAAAATACCCTGTTCCCGCTAATCGATTCAACCTTTGATATGGCAATTATAAAAGACTTATGGATACGCAGAAAAAGGGTTTCCGGTAATTTTTCTTCCATATCGTGCATGGTGTCGCGGGTTACATAAACTTTTGATTTTGTGTGAATTTTCAGGTAATTTCCATAAGCTTCCACAAGCAATATGTCATCGAGATCAATCTGGTAGGTTACCTGATCTTCTTTTATAAATATGGATTGTGTTTTGGCTGCATCGATTTCTTGCACGGCCTCACTCGGGCTGACAAACTGTTCCACCACTTTATTCACTGCTTTGATAAAACGTTCAAGTTTAATGGGTTTGAGCAAATAATCCACCACACCATATTCATAGCTTTCTAGGGCATATTCTGTATAGGCCGTAGTAAGGATTACTTTGGGTGGGTTGCTCAGGGTCTTTAGCATCTCGAGGCCACTGAGTTCGGGCATGTTAAGGTCAAGGAAAAGCAGATCAACCGGGTTGCTGTGTAAAAACGAAATGGCTTCGATGGCATTATCGCATTTCCCGGACAATTTTAGCGTAGGTATGTTAGAAATGTATTTTTCGATGACGTTTTGCGCCAGCACTTCGTCGTCGACTATAAGACATTTTAGTTGCATTGATTAAACATTTATTTGCAATTGGTGAATCGGTACAAAAAACGAAAGGATTCAAAATTAGGAAAATATTTCCAAACATCATTGCCTGCCTACTCTTCTCAAATAATCTATTTTTGTGATTACTTATCTATGGATAAAACATTACAAAATAAAATAGACTTACTTGATGTAGCTGAACTGGAGCAAACTCTTCAGGAACTTGAGAATTGCAGCATCTGCCCAAGAAATTGTGGGGCTAACCGATTTTCCAAAAAATTGGGATATTGTAAAAGTGATGCTTCCTATTTTATTTCTTCCATATGTATTCATAGGGGAGAGGAGCCACCCATCAGCGGGCCCAACGGAATTTGCAATATATTTTTTGGGCATTGCAATTTGCAATGTGTTTATTGTCAGAATCACCAGATCAGTTTCAACAACAATCCTTCTGCAGCTCAAAGGTTTTCACTGAAGGATGTCTTAACAGAAATTGTTTCATGCCTGGATACAGGCTGTGAAGCGGTAGGTTTTGTTTCTCCATCGCATTTTGTACCCCAGGTAAAAGTGATTATTAATGCACTGCATATCCTGGATCTACATCCGATTTTTGTATACAACACCAACGGCTACGATAAAGTTGAGACTTTAAGAGATATTGAGAGCCTGGTCGATGTTTATCTTCCTGACATCAAATATACCGATCCTTCTTTGTCAAGGAAATATTCTGATGCCAAAGATTATCCTGAAGTTGCTAAATTGGCATTTCAGGAAATGTACCGGCAAAAAGGTTCCAGCCTGATTACAAGGGATAACGGCATAGCCGAGCGTGGTATATTAATCAGGCACCTGGTACTTCCCGGTCATGCCGAAAACAGTATAAATGTGCTTCGTTTCCTGGCCGAAAATATATCTACCTCCATACATATTTCCCTCATGTCGCAGTATCATCCAACGCATTTGGTGAAGCATATCTCGCCCATCAACCGAATACTATACAACAATGAATATCAACAAATAGTTAAGAATTTTTATGATCTTGGATTTCGCAATGGTTGGATCCAGGATATGGAAAGCAACGAAAACTACCGGCCTGATTTTGAGAAAGAACATCCGTTTGAGGGCTAAATCTTTTCCTGATTTTGGTTCCTGTCGCCTCGGACCTATTATAATTTAATCTTGCATCATATGGCTTTGCCAGACATTGCCGATAATAATTCCATTACTTACTGTAACCCAGTATTAACAGATATCATGTTTATTAAAAACATATGTTAATTTTCTCACAAAAAGTGATTTTCTGTTAACATTTCACGCAATGTTTTTGTTTCTGATTAATGACATTTAAACCTGCATCCTTCAGGTTTGTAAGATCAATGAGTATACACTGGTAGCTATATAACAATTTTGTACTCAATTAGAGAATACTATTATGCCAAAATACAGAACAGATTTACCACAGTTGACAATGTCCACATTTATGACTGATGGTGGATTAGAAACAGATCTTATTTTTAATCATGGCATTGATTTGCCAGAATTTGCAGCATTCGATCTCCTTAAGAATGAAGAAGGGAAAGAAGTCCTTAGGAAATACTTTTTAGACTATCTTGAAGTATCAAAGGATAGCTGCAGCGGATTTATTCTGGAAGCACCAACCTATAGAGCAAATCCTGACTGGGCACTGAAAATTGGCTACTCTCCTGAATCCCTCAAAGATATAAATGGAATAGCTGTTCGAGAACTTGAAAGCCTAAGAAAGGACTATGAGAATGATGATTTTAAAATTGCTATAAGTGTCTGTATAGGACCTCGAGGCAATGGTTATTCCCCGGATAAATTAATGAGCATCCAAATGGCAGAAGAATATCATTCATTCCAAATAGCACTTGTTGCAGATACCAATGCCGATCTCGTTTCTGCATTGACAATGAATTATAACGAAGAGGCTATTGGAATAGTCAATGCGGCAAAAAGCAATAATATTCCTGTGGTAATTTCTTATACGGTTGAAACAGATGGAAAACTTCCAAGTGGGCAATCTTTAAAAGAAGCCATTACCTCTCTCGATAAACTGACTGATAGCTACGTGTCATATTTTATGATCAACTGCGCACACCCAGATCATTTTGCTGATATATTGGACCCTAGTAGCAAATGGACAAAAAGGATAAAAGGAATCAGGGCAAATGCATCTTGTAAGAGTCACGCAGAATTAGATGAATCGGAAGCGCTTGATCCTGGAGACAAAGTGCAACTGGCAAAAAAATATCAAGTACTGAAATCACTTCTTCCTGATCTTAGTATTATAGGAGGTTGCTGTGGTACTGACCATACGCATATGAAAAAAATCAGTGATGTTTGGTTCAAAGAATAAATGAGTATTCACAAACCGAAACAGGTAATGGATGTAATGAGATTTATCTTTCAATCATCCAAAAACTTTAGCTTTTACCCAATTTTATGGATAGCCATTGTTATGCCTCAGGTAATCATGCTTTCAGTTGGTGATGATGAGCCCGGATTATTTCAGGTTTATCCATGCGATAGAATAAATAAAAACAATCATAAATTAATTCCTTTCACATGAAAAACTCTACACTTTTCAGGATGGCTTTGCTTATCCTTTCTTCAGTATTTATCACCATGTTTCATTCGCAGGAGTATAAAGCAACAAAAGTGATGCAACGACGGAGGTGTTATTTATGATTATTTCACAACAGTTGAAGGCGTGGCTGCTGACCCCGATGGTGATTTAAGCGAGGTGTATGTTAACCTGAATAATACGGGTTGGGAGATAGCCACAGGAACTGATGCATGGACAAAGGACCTTGTATTTACTATTGGTGAGAATACTGTGATGGCCAAATCCATAGATGCACAAGGATTGGAATCAGAGCTGATCGAAGTACATGTACTTCTGAGTATACAAATTATTACACTTAGCCCGGGATGGTCAGTAATTTCATCCTACCTTGAGCCTGTTAATCCGGAATTAGACATTATAATGGATGATGTTGGGATTCCCGGGAACCTTACGATTATGCTGTCAGAGTTTGGTATTTATTGGCCCGATCATAATGTTAACAGTCTCGGAACCTGGAATTTTTATGAAGGTTACAAAGTAAAGTTTATACAGGCTGATGAACTAATTTTCAGGGGAGATATGCTCAATGGTAATACTGTAACCTTTGGTGCCGGATTCCATTACATACCTGTTCTATCAAACGTTAATGCACCTGTTTCAGAGATTTTTGCTGATCCTGAAAATGATATCATTTTTCTTTTTGATTTAACTACACAAGAAGTTTACTGGCCACTGGGAGGTATAATGGATTTAACTGAGTTAATTCCGGGCATGGGATATTTTGCCAACTTCAACAAAGAAGTAACCATTGATTTCCCGGATTATTCAATCTTAAAATCAGGAAATGTAACTGGTGTGCCTGATGCACAAAACAATGGCCCATGGGAATACTCCCGCAGCGGCAATGTGCATTTGATGTCTATTGACCATGAAGCTGCAGCAATGCTGAAAGATGTAAGCCATATCGGAGCATTCGATGAAAACGGCTATTGCATTGGTTCTGTTGAATTAAACCAGGCTGATGGAAATTATCTATTGTCCATTTTTGCCGATGATGAAACAACCCCTGCAAAGGATGGAGCAATTGAAGGGGAATTTTTAACCTTCAGGGCTTTCAATTCACAACAAAACCTGGAATATGAAATCATTCCTGAATTCAGCAATAAAATGCCCGAAGTTTCCGGAGAATTCAAAACCAATGGCATGTCGATGATAATCAACTTTAAGGAATCATCAACAGGTATAGGTAATGAAACCTTCAATGGTTTACAAATACAGTTGTTCCCAAATCCTGCAAGGGATGAGGTTACATTGACCTGTCCGCAGTATACTTCGGATGCCGTTTTCGAGGCTGAATTTATAAATGCAGGCGGTAAACTGGCTAAGAAAATCGAATTAGGTGGCAAATCCACAAGCATTGATTTGGATGATATAAATCCGGGTGTGTATTTTGTGAAGATCACCTCGGAAAACGGAACGGTTATTAAGAAACTGGTTATTCAATAATAAGTATAAGGGATACCATCCCTATTAAAAGCACTAAACTCTAAAAGCTATTGTTTTCAAAAACATCCAGGCTCCATCAATCGATGGAGCCTGGATGTTTTAAATACAATAAACAATAAAAGCACACAGCCTCAATTGATTTATTATTTTTGCAATCCAAAATAACTTATTATCAATCCGATATTGAATAGGGGATCATGAATTATAAAGGCAAAACGGTATGGATTATTGGGGCTTCCTCAGGGATTGGGAAGGCATTGTCCGTTGATTTTGCTAAGCTGAATGCTAAAATTGTTTTATCATCACGGAGCGTTGATAAACTGGAAGCGATCAGGGAAGAATGCCTGCTGTACACCGAAAACTGCTCGGTAATCCAACTGGATTTGGAAGATAATGAGGATTTTAAAAATAAGGTTTCTGAAGTCGTTCAGCTTTACCAAACAATCGATTACCTTGTTGTAAATGGAGGAATTAGTCAACGATCGTTTGTGTACGAAACTCCATTGAATATTGACCGGCGTCTAATGGAGATTAATTATTTTGGAAATATTTCGATCACCAAGGCAGTTCTTCCCGTTATGATTAAACAACAATCCGGGCACATAGTAATTGTTAGTTCCATCGTTGGTAAGTTTGGTTTTCCATTGCGGTCGGCATATTCTGCATCCAAACACGCACTTCACGGGTTTTATGAAACATTGAGGGCTGAGCACAAAAAGGATAATATAAAAGTTACTATTGCCATGCCCGGAAGAGTTCAAACCAACATTTCATACAATGCACTAAAAAAAGATGGGTCCTGCCATCAACAATTGGATGCCGGGCAAGCGCAGGGCATAAGTGTTGAATCCTGTTCCAGAAAAATGATTGGCGCCATTAAAAAAGAAAAAAAGGAAGTCCTTATTGGAGGAAAAGAAATTTTTATGGTATGGATTAGGAAGTATGTTCCCTTTCTTTTTTATAATATTGCAAATAAAATTGAATCGAAATAGATGGCCAAAATAATAACAGGTATACAACAAATAGGTATTGGGGTTTCGGATGTTTACGAAGCCAGGGATTGGTATAAGGAAAACCTGGGTTACGATGTTGTTATTTTTGACGAAGCTGCTGAAGCAAACCTGATGTTGCCCTATACTGACAATCAGATACAAAAACGTCATGCCATTTTAGCCTACAATATGCAGGGTGGTGGAGGTTTTGAAATCTGGCAATACACAAGTCGTATACCGGTTGCATCAGAGAAAGAAATTCAGCTTGGAGACCTGGGTATCTTTGCCTGTAAAATTAAAGCTGCTAATGTTGAAAAGGCCTACAAATCTTTCCAGAATAAAAATGTAAATATTATTTCTGAGATTCATGATTCTCCCGACGGTAAACCACATTTTTTTATTAAAGATCCTTACAATAATATTTTTGAAATCGATGAAGGTAACGACTGGCTTTTAAACCAATCAAAAGTTACCGGAGGCAACTCAGGAGCAATTATAGGTGTTTCGGATATTGAAAAATCAATCAAATTTTATACTCAAATTTTAGGCTACGACACTGTTGTTTACGACAGGGAAGGAATGTTTAGCGACCTTGTGAGCCTGTCGGGAGGAGAGAAAAAATACCGACGAGTACTCCTCAGGCATAACGAAAAAAGAGAAGGTGCATTTAGTCCGCTGTTGGGAGATAGTAGCATAGAACTCGTACAATTGGTGGATCGCAAGACAGATAAAATATATAAAAACAGGTTGTGGGGTGATTTGGGGTATATTCATCTTTGTTTTGATATTATCGGCATGGATGAGCTCAAAAAGGAGTGCTATGAGTTGGGCCATCCATTTACTGTCGACAGCGACAATAGCTTTGATATGGGCGAAGCAGCCGGACATTTCTCTTATATTGAAGATCCTGACGGAGCTTTGATCGAATTTGTTGAAACACATAAAATTCCTATTTCCAAAAAGCTTGGCTGGTATTTAAACCTCCGGAAAAGGGGACAAAAAAAACCATTGCCCAGGTGGTTTTTTAAGATTCTGGCTGCAACAAGGAAAATTGGGAAATAATATATCCATTTTAGATTGTATTGAGTTGGCTCGCATTTTCTTCCCATAGCCATTGCTCAAATTTCATCTGTGTATCCTTAACCTATTGATTGCTTTTGAGTTGAATCCTGACCAGTTTCAATGGCTCACTTTCAGCTATGCAACACCATTCTTCCACTCACTCTACCAGTGTTATCAAATATTTAATATATCGAAATGTTAAATTTTTCATAAAAATCGTAAATTTCTTTCTTTCAGGAGCAATTTGATCTATGTTTGTACTTCAAATATTTTGTTGACTTCAGAACAAAACTCTATTTCGATTGTTCTACAACATGTATATTTTAAACAGCACAACTAGCATTATCTACTGAAGTCCAAAAACACTTATCTATTTTAGAATACATTTTTAGTAATTTAAAGATTACAAATCATGATAAAAACTTACCTTTTGCTTTTATGCGGAATATTGCTGAGCACATCAATTTTCACACAGGGCATAAAAAATAATGGCGCCACCATCGTAATAAAGGAAAATTCCCACCTTATAATAAATGGTATCCAGGGAAACTTCACCAATCAAAGTTCAGGAGCTTTTCATGGAAGTGTTGACCTGGATGGCACGATGTCCGTTGATGGCAGCTGGGCAAACCATGCCACTTCGGGAGGGGTTTTTGTCAATCAAAACAACCTGGGTACGGTAATATTCGGTGGAGGCCTTGTAAAGCATACCGTTGTAGCGAGCGGCTACACCACACAGTTTGAGCATGTGATGGTTGTTGCAGGCAATGAATTGGACATTCCGGCTGGAGCTGTTGCAGACGTAAGCTATTCACTGATTAATGATGGCGTATTGAATGTAGACGGTGACCTTTATCTTCAGGGTACCATTGTTAACAATGGAACGATAACAGGCAGTGGAGTTATTCATTATAATGGTAACTCACCACAAGAAATCATACCAGGCACATTCAGCCAGATAGAATTAGACAATCCTTCAGGTGCCGACCTTTTGGGAGGCCTTGACATTGACACAAAACTGATCCTTACCAATGGAGTTATAACGATTGGGGACTTCGATCTTTCATTGGCAGCAGCAGCTGTTGTCGATGAAAATGTTGCGGTTTCCTGGGTCAATGCAACGGGAAACGGACTGTTCAAAAAGGCTTTTGCAGCTGCTGAACCATTCAACTTCCCCGTTGGAAACGCAGGCGTGTCACCGGCATATTCTCCTGTTGAGTTAAACCTCACATCAGGAATTTTTAACAGTGCCTGGGTTGGTGTGAACCTCAAAAACCAAATACATCCCGACAACACACGAGGGCCAAATGCACTCAACCGTTATTGGGTACTTCATTCCGGCGGGTTATCAAACTTTACTTACGATGCCAACTTTTATTATGTTGATGGTGACGTAACAGGAACTGACACCGAAATTGATGGGGCAAGGCTCGAAAGTGCCCCTCCACCGGTATGGCGCAGGCTTGGTCCAGCCAATGCAGCCGGCAATTATATTGAGGCTACAGGCCAAACAGAATTCTCAGCCTTTACAGGTGTTGAATACTTTAAACCACCTTCAGTAACAATTGTAAATCCTGCAGATGGTTCCAGTGTTTATGATTACCCGCTCCAGGTTACCGGAACTGCCAGTGATGCCGATATGGATTTAACAGATGTTTATGTTAGCCTGAATGGCGGGCCATGGGAATCAGCTACCGGAACCTACAACTGGACAAAAGATGTCAATCTTGTAATTGGCACCAACTCCATACGTGTCAGGGCAAAAGATATTCAGGATCTTGATTCTCCGATCGTGGAGCATCATGTGATTCTCAGTATTCAAATTATCCCTTTAATTCCAGGATGGTCTGCAATTTCCGCATTCTTAACACCCAACGATCCACTCCTTGAACTTGTGATGCAGGATGTGGGAATTCCCGGTAACCTAACCATTATGCTTGGGGGATTGGGAATATACTGGCCCGCACACAATTCCAATACAATAGGAAACTGGAATGTTTATGAAGGTTATAAAGTAAAACACACTGTTGCAGATCAACTGATCATTCGTGGTGACAAGGTGAATAACAAAAATGTATTGTATACTGCCGGGTTCCATTACATCGCAGTTCTATCCAACGAGTTGTCACCCATATCACAAATTTTCACAGATCCCGAAAACGATGTAAAATATTTATTCGATTTAACCTCCGGAAAGGTATACTGGCCTGAGGGAGGCATCACCGATGACCTGCTGGAACTTGTTCCCGGCAGGGGTTACCTGTCTTTTTTCAATAATGATGTAAGTATTGATTTTCCTGATTATGACGGATTAAAATCTTCCATTATCAACGCACCGCTTGCTGAATTTTCGGGACCCTGGGAATATGATCGTACGGGCAATGTGCATTTGGTTTCTATAGATAATGATGCTGCCGCTGCCCTGAAAGATGTTTCTCATATTGGTGCCTTTGATACCAACGGACAATGCATCGGTTCTGCAGAACTTAACCATTCAAAAGGTAATTTCCTGTTAACCCTTTTTGGCGACGATGAAACAACCACGGAAAAAGATGGTGCCCTGGAGGATGAAGATATTCTATTTAAAGCCTACGACCCGGTGAAAAACCTTGAATTTGAAATAACACCTGTATTCAGTGAAGCATTCCCCAATATTACAAGCAACTATAATTCAAATGGCATGTCGGGAATTATAAGCTTTAAAGAATCTTCAACCGGGGTTGCAATAAATAATGGACAAAACAATTCAATAGAGCTCTTTCCCAACCCGGCCACAGATCAGGTAATGTTGATCTGCCCGGATTATTCGGACAAAAACGATATAGATGCCAAGATAGTAAATAACAATGGCAGGCTGATGAAACAAATTTCCATTACACAGAAAGAAACCAAAATTGATGTTAGCTCACTGCCAACGGGAGTTTACATAGTAAAAATCAGTGGAAGCAACAACGTAGTTTACAAAAAGCTAATCGTCAGATAAAATTTTAGAATTAAACAATAGAAAAAATAGTAAAGAATAATTAATACACATTATCCATGGTAAAATCAGTACAACACAGAATTGGCATCCAAATACTTTTATTTGTGATTGTTTTTGCATTCGCATTGCCTGTGGCAGCGCAGAATGTAGCTATAAATGAAGATGGAACCGATCCCGATCCTTCAGCAATGCTTGATGTTAAATCGCTTGATAAAGGCTTGCTTATTCCACGTATAACTTTTGCCAGCAGGCCTGCAGCCCCGGCAACCGGATTATTGATCTATCAAACAGACAATGATCCCGGCTTTTATTATTACAATGGCTCAGCCTGGCTCAAGCTGGGAAATGCTGTTCAATCTGACTGGGACCAGGCTGACAATACAGCACAGGATTATATCAAAAACAAACCCATCAATGTAAGTGTGTTTAACAACGATGCAGGCTACCTTACAAATTATACCGAAACCGACCCGATCTTTGCCACATCTGCTGCGGCCTCCATTACAGATCCGGGAAGCGGAATTGTGGTTTCCGGTGCTGAAAGAACCAAACTTAGCGGTATCGAGGATGGCGCACAGGTAAATGTTCAGAGTGATTGGGACCAGGCTAACAACGCTGCTGATGATTACATTAAAAACAAACCTATTAATGTAAGTGTGTTTAACAACGATGCAGGCTACCTTACAAGCTACAATGAAACCGACCCGATCTTTGGTGCAGCAGCTGCAGCCTCAATTACAGACGCTGGTAGTGGAGCTGTTATTTCAGGAACTGAAAGAACAAAACTTGGCGGTATCGAAGATGGCGCACAGGTAAATGTTCAGAGTGATTGGGACCAGGCCAACAACGCTGCCGATGATTACATTAAAAACAAACCTATTAATGTAAGTGTGTTTAACAATGACGCCGGTTACCTCACAAGTTATACTGAAACCGACCCGATCTTTGGCACATCTCCTGCAGCCTCTATTTCTGATCCGGGAAGTGGGATTGTGGTTTCTGGTGTTGAAAGAACAAAGCTAGCTGGTATTGCAGATGGGGCAGAAGTGAATGTACAGAGCGACTGGGACCAGGCCAACAATGCAGCCGACGACTTTATCAAAAATAAACCTGTTAATGTAAGTGTGTTTAACAATGACGCCGGTTACCTCACAAGTTATACTGAAACCGACCCGATCTTTGGCACATCTCCTGCAAACGCAATTACGGATGCGGGAAGTGGAGTTGTTATTTCAGATGCTGAAAGAACAAAACTTGCCGGTATTGCAGATGGTGCTGAAGTAAACGTTCAAAGTGATTGGAACCAGGCCGACAATGGTGCGGATGATTATATTAACAATAAACCGACCAATGTAAGCGACTTTACGAATGATGCGGGATACCTGGAATCCGTCAGTAATTTATCAGATGTTGGTGACGCTTCTACTTCGAGAACAAATCTCGGCCTTGGCACCCTGGCAACCCAGGATGCTTCAGCTGTAGATATTGACGGTGGTGTTATTGACGGAACAGCCATTGGTGCAATCAATGCTTCCACAGGGGTATTTACGGATCTTGCATCGGATGGTAATACCACTTTGGGCGATGCTGATACAGACAATCTCATAATAAAAAGTGCATTAAAAATCGAAAGTGGTTCACCCGGAGTTGGTAAGGTACTCAGCTCCGATGCCGATGGAAACACCAGCTGGATTACGCCCGGTGCTGGATTGACCACTTATTTTGATGTGGATCGTTCCAGGTTTGATCTGGACGCAGATACAGGAGCCTTCATAATCGCTTCTGGTGGAATTATCGAGAATGCTGATACTTCAGACTACAGGAATCACTTTATTGCACCCTCAAATGGCAAATTAATTAAGGTTGTTGTTAAAGCCCAGGCTGCTATGGGATCATCTACAATAGCGATGATTGTAAACCGGGGAGCTACTGCCCTTGAAACCCCTGCCCCTGTTGATATTGCTGTAGAAAATACGGCCTATACTTTTACTTTTTCCGGTGCTGCTGTTTTTGCAGCCGGAGATGATATCGAGTTGTATTTCGACCCAACAACAATTGCTAGTGGGGGTAAGGTAAGCTTTACCATTGTTTGGGAGTATTCAAATTAGGAGACGAAAAAAAATAAAATCATT
>Ga0209692_10002532_pt1 | contig 19669 bp, 19 predicted proteins | sample tdDd472_FD_187129 | JGI IMG/M metagenome (GOLD analysis project Ga0209692, IMG submission 187129) | Marine sediment microbial communities from the Atlantic coast under amendment with organic carbon and nitrate - tdDd47.2 (SPAdes)... | ecosystem: Environmental > Aquatic > Marine > Coastal >... | reverse complement strand
GCTCAACTGTCCGGCGCCGAATCCGAAATCCGAAAACTGCCAGTTCTTCGCCTCCGCCGGCGACTGCATCGAGGCGGGCTTTCGCGCCTGCAAGCGCTGCCGGCCGCTGGAACCCATGGCCGCCGCCGACCCGGTCATCCGTACCCTGCTTGCGGCGCTGGACGAGCGTCCCGAACATCGCTGGTCGGAGGCGGATATCGAGCGGATGGGATTCGACCTCTCCACCGTGCGCCGCGCCTTCAAGCGGCAATTCGGGATGACATTCCTGGAAATGGCGCGCCAGCGGCGCCTGCGTGACGGCTTCGCCACGCTTTCGACCGGCGGCAAGGTGATCGAGGCGCAGATCGACGCCCGGTTCGAATCGCCTAGCGCCTTCCGCTCCGCGTTCGCGAAGCTGCTCGGAAGCCCGCCCGCGGACCTGACGAAACAGGGCCTGCTGCTCGCGAGCTGGATCGACACGCCGCTGGGCGACATGATCGCGGTTTCGAGCAATACCCATCTGCATCTGCTCGAATTCATCGACCGCAACGCGCTGAAAACCGAGCTTGCCGTGCTGCAGAAATCGGTGAAGGGCGATCTCGGGATCGGTTCTCACGAACCGACCGAGCAGGTCCGCGAGGAACTCGCCGCCTTCTTCGACGGTCGCTCGGCCGGGTTCGCCACGCCGCTGGCCTTCGGCGGAACCCCGTTCTCGCGGCAGGTGTGGGATGAACTCCGGCGGATTCCGCCCGGCGTCACAAGGAGCTATTCCGAGATCGCCCGGCTGATCGGACGGCCGTCGGCGACGCGGGCCGTGGCCCGGGCCAACGGCGCCAACGTGATCGCGCTGGTGGTGCCCTGCCACCGGGTCATCGGCATGGACGGGTCGCTGACCGGCTATGGCGGCGGGCTGTGGCGGAAACGCCGGCTTCTCGAAATCGAGCGGCAATACAGACATAATACGGGAACCGAGACAGGAAACGTCACAAGCCATGAACCAGTCTGAGAAGGCGCGGCACTTCAAGTCGCTGCACGTCCCGGGAAAACCGGTCGCGCTCTACAATATCTGGGACGCGGGCGGCGCGAAGGCGCTGGCCAAGGCCGGGGCGGCGGCGATCGCCACCGGAAGCTGGTCGGTGGCCGCCGCGCACGGATACAGGGACGGCGAGCAGATTCCGCTCGACTTCGTCGTCGGGATCGCCGGACGGATCGCGCAATCGGTCGACCTGCCGCTGACCGTCGATTTCGAGGGCGGCTATGCGGCGGACCCGGAAACCCTGACGGCGAACGTGCGGCGGATCCTCTCAGCCGGCGCCGTCGGCATCAATTTCGAGGACCAGATCGTCGGCGGCGACGGCCTCTATCCGATATCCGAGCAGGTGGAGCGCATCCGTGCCGTCCGCCGCGCCGGCGAGCTCGAGGCGGTTCCGCTGTTCCTCAATGCGCGCACGGACCTGTTCCTGAAGGCCGATGCCACCGGACACGCGGACCTGATCGAAGCGGCGCTCGAACGCGGAAGAGCATTCGCCGAGGCCGGAGCGGACGGCTTCTTCGTCCCCGGGCTGGCGCAGCCGGAGCTGATCGAGCGGGTCTGCCGGGAATCGAGCCTGCCGGTCAACGTGATGATGCGGGGCGAGTTGCAGCGGATCGACCAGGTCGCCGGACTCGGCGTCGCCCGCGCCAGCTACGGGCCCGGGCCCTATTTCGCGGCGCTCGAAGACCTGACGAGACGGTTCGGGGAAATCTAGAGCGTTTCCAGTCAATATTGACTGGAAACGCTCTAGGGCCTGTTGAGTATCAGGATTGCGGTGTCAGCGTAGCCCATTTTGTCACTGGTGGTGTCAGGAATCGCGCCGTAGTGCCGGTCCACTTCAAGCGGTTCATGGCGCCTCCAGAGGCGAAATGGGCTACGCTGACACCGCAATCCTGATACTCAACAGGCCCTAGTCGGACAAAATGCGAGCGGCGAGCCGTTGCAGCGCCGGCTTGGCGTCCGGCTCGCCGGTCTCCGCCAGATAGGACAGCGATCCGCCGATTACATAGGCCGCCTTGGCGCCGGCGTCGCTGACCCCGAGCGCCTCCAGCTCCCGTCGCAGGACCGACGTCAGCGCGGCGCGGAAGCGCGGCAGCAGCGCGTCGCCGCGACCGCCGGCCATGGCATGGGCCAGAAACCCGGGCGCCTCGGCCACGTGATCGACCAGCCAGTCGATTGTGCCCAGAGGATCGCCGGCGCGGCGCGCCGGGGTGACCGCCCGCATCCGATCCGCAAAGACCTCGTCCAGCAGGTCCGCCTTGCCGCGATAGTGCTCGTAGAACGAGGACCGGGCGATGCCGGCGTGGCGGCAGATGTCCGAGGTGGTGATTTCCGGCCAGTCGCGCTCGCGCACCTGCTCCATCAGTGCGTCGCGCAACAGGGCGCGGGTCCGCGCGGCGCGCGGATCGGTCGGCGTCGCGGACAAATCGCCGCCCGGCTGTCCGGAAAGGGGTGTCGGCATCTGGCGCTCCCGTCTTCGCGTGTCTATTGCAGACTTACCGGACAGGTGTCCGGAAAAGCAAGAGGGCATGACGCATGCGACAAGACACCCTGCCCCGGCGGCTCGTGCGCCGGTGGCTCTATCCCGTCTCCTGGGCCTGGATCCTGATCGGCCTCGCACTGTTCCTTCGGATGGAGGTCGACGAGCGCCCGGCCTGGATCCTGATCACCCTGCCGCTGGTGATCCTGTATCTCGTCCTCGAAATCGTCCTGCCGCTCGATCGCCGCTGGTCGATGAGCTGGCGCAACCTGCCGCCGGATATCGTCTATATCGTGCTGGCGGCGGCGACCATCGGCCTGGTGTCGGCGGGGCTCGCGATGGCGTCGATCACGATCTCGGGCGAGGCGCAGGGGCCGGCGCGCGACTGGCCGCTGTGGCTGCAGGTGCCTGTGCTGATGCTGGTATTCGAGTTCATGAACTACTGGCTCCACCGCGCCATGCACGAGCTTGGCGGACGTTTCGGGCGGCTGTTGTGGCATATCCATGCGGCGCATCACCTGCCGCGCGGGCTTTACCTCCTGATGCACGCGGTGTCGCATCCGCTCAATGCGATCATCATTCAGGGCCTGGCGATCATTCTGCCGATCTGGATCATGGGCTACGGCCCGGAGGCGGTGCTGATCTTCCTGGTGGTCAACGCCTTTCACGGCATCATCAGCCATTTCAACGTCGATTTGCGCATGGGCCGGGCCAACTACCTGTTCGTCGGCCCCGAACTGCACCGCTATCATCATTCGGCCGAGGTCTCGGAGGCGAAGAATTACGGCGCCGTGCTGTCGGTCTGGGACCAGCTCTTCGGCACCTTCGTCTATCGCCCGGCGAACTATCCGAAGGAGCTGGGCACCGACCCGGAGACCGGCATGCCGGAGTACCGACGCATCTTCACCGTTCTCGCCCTGCCTTTCCATCGCGGGTGAGGCTCCGCGCGGTATTCACCCGGTCGGTGCCCGGTGTTATAGAGACCTCCCGTCTCCGTCCATCCGGACATCTCCGCATAACAAGGCTGAATACACATGCGCAATCTCGACCTGCCCGGCCGCTCGGCCGTCCTGTCGCTCAACGGGATGGTCGCCACCTCGCATCCGCTTTCCACCCAGGCCGCGTTGCGCGTGCTGGCTGAGGGCGGCAACGCCATGGACGCGGCGATCACCGCAAGCGCCGTGCAAAGCGTGGTCGAGCCGCAATCGACCGGTATCGGCGGCGACTGCTTCTGCCTCGTCGCGCCCAAGGGTGGCGGCGAGGTCAAGGCCTTCAACGGCTCGGGCCGGGCGCCGGCTGCGGCTAAGCTCGACTGGTTCCTCGATCAGGGCATGACCGAGATCGGCACGTCTTCCCCGCACGCGGTCACCATCCCCGGAGCCATCGACGCCTGGGACCGGCTGCTCAAAGATCACGGCACCATGAGCCTCGGCGATGCGCTGCGGCCGGCGATCGGGTTCGCCCGAGACGGCTACCCGATCCTCCACCGGGTCTATCACGACTGGGCGCTTGCCGTGGCCGACCTCAAAGTCGACGCCAACGCGGCGGCGGCCTATCTGGTCGACGGCAAGGCCCCGGCGATCGGCACCGTGCAACGGCAGCCGGCTCTTGCGGCAACGCTGGAGACTTTAGCGCGCGAGGGACGCGACGCCTTCTACTCCGGCGCGCTGGCCGAGGACATGGTCGCCTATCTCAGGGGGCTCGGAGGGCTGCATACGCTCGACGATTTCGCCGCCGCCAAGGGCGAGTACGTCACACCGGTCAGCACCGAGTATCGCGGCTACCGGCTCCATGAATGCCCGCCCAATGGCCAGGGTATCACCGCGCTGGCGATGCTCAACACCCTGTCCGGCTTCGACTTCTCGACGATGGAGCCGAACTCGGCCGAGCGCCAGCACCTGCTGATCGAAGCCGCCCGCCTCGCCTATCGAGACCGCGACGCGCAATGCGCCGATCCGGCGATGGCGGACGTTCCGGTCGATGTCTGGCTGTCGGAAGCGCATGCGGCCAAGGCCCGCGCGGCCATCGATCCGGACCGGGCCATGGATCCGCTGCCGCCGTCGGATTTTCCGCTGCACAAGGACACGGTGATCATCTCGGTGGTCGACAAGGACCGCAACGCGGTGAGCTTCATCAATTCGCTGTTCCACAGCTTCGGCGCCTGCCGGGTGGCGCCGAAATCCGGGATCACGCTGCACAATCGCGGCACCGGCTTCCGGCTGGTGCGCGGCCACCCGAACGCCATCGCGCCGAACAAGCGGCCGCTGCACACGATCATTCCGGCGATGCTGACGAAAGACGACCACGCGGTGATGCCGTTCGGCGTCATGGGCGGCCATTACCAGGCCTTCGGCCATGCGGCGCTCGTCAGCAACCTGCTCGACTACGGCATGGACCTGCAATCGGCCATCGACCAGCCGCGGGTGTTCTCCTTCCAGGGCGCGGTACAGGTGGAGAGCGGCGTCTCGGCGGAGACGCGGGCCGGGCTCGAGGCGCGCGGGCATACCCTCGTTACGCCCGACCGGCCGCTTGGCGGCGCGCAAGCCATCTGGATCGACCACGAAGCTGGCACGCTTATCGGCGGCTCCGACGGCCGCAAGGACGGCGGCGCGATCGGTTACTGAGCGACACGGCTTCGGTCAGTCCGGGGTAGCGGTCAGCTCCACCTTATTTGGATAGAAGGCGAGATGGCCGGCGATCGCCGCCATCGCCGGATAGGGCCTCTCGTAGGTCCAGACCGCGTTCTCGATATCCTCGCCATCGGCTCCGGAAATCGAAAAATAGCCGGCATCGCCCTTGTAGGGGCAATGGGTGGTGGTGCCGGTCTTCGACAGCGCCGACATATCGATATCGGCGCGCGGCACGTAGTAGACCGGCGGATAGTCGGCCTCCCGCATGACCAGCGCGGCCGCGCTTTCGCCAAGCACCCGGCCGCCGGCGGCGATCCGCACCCGGCCGGCGAACGATTCGATATGGATGGGATGGTCCGGTCCCGGTTCCTTCATCTGACGACCCTCCGTCTTGCTCTCGTCCCCAGCCTGGTCGCCAGCATGCCACAGCAGCGACGCAACCGACAGACGCGTCGGCGAAATTCTCTGTCGCTACGGACGAAGCTGTGGCAAGAGAGCGGTGCATTTCAATCCACGGCCCCTTCCTTCGTGGGGCCGGATCCGGTTTTCGGGACATGAGAGAATGAGCGGAGCGATCGCCATCGAGGCGGCCTGCGACGGCGATGGCGACGCCATCGCCGCGTTGATCGCGGCCGTGTTCGCCGACTATCCCGACTGTCCCTTCGACCGGGCGGCCGAGTTCCGCGAGCTCGACGCCGTCGCCAGCCATTTCGCCGAACTCGGCGGCCGCATCTGGGTCGCGCGTCCGTGCGGCCCGAAGACAGGAACCGAGACCGGCGTCACCGGCTGCCTCGGCATCCATCCGACGAGCGAGCCGGGGGTCTGGGAGATCAAGAAGGTCTACGTCTCGAAGGACGCGCGCGGCGGCGGCATCGCCGGACGCATGCACGCCGAAGCACTCGCCTTCGCGGCCGAGCGCGGCGCCGCCGAGGTCCGGCTGTGGACGGATATTCGCTTCACCGAAGGACATCGCTTCTACGAAGCCAAGGGCTACGACCGCGTCGCCGTGGTCCGCGCGCTGGCCGATCTCGGGCGGACCTGGGAATATGCCTATCGACGGAGGCTGCCGTGACCAGCATCGCGCAAAGCCGGGGAGCCTCCGTGCTGCCCTTCGTCTACATGGCCGGCGGGATTTTCCTCCTGTCGGTGATGGATTCGGTGGTCAAGGGGCTGTCCGTGGCTGGCTATACGACGCCGCAGATCGTCACCATGCGCTACTGGACGGCGACGCTGATCCTGATCCCGCTCGCCTTCCGCCTAGGCGGCCGCTGGTTGTCCCGGCCGGCACTGTTGGCGGGTCTCGCGCGCGGCATCCTCACCTTCGTCGCCGCCTCCTCCTTCTTCCACGCGCTCGGCCTCATTCCCCTCGCCATCGCGGTGACGCTCGGGTTCACCACGCCGTTCCTGGTCGCGCTGATCGCCCGGATCTTCCTCGGCGAGCCGATCGCAACGCGCACGATCCTTGCGATCGTCCTCGGCCTTAGCGGGGTCAGCGTGGTGATGGCGTCGGAGATCGTCACCATCCGGCCCGGCCGCGACATCGCCGATACCGTCACCGGCTGCGTCCTGGTGCTGGTCGCCTCGCTCTCGGTCGCCTCGATCTTCGTGCTGATGCGGGCGCGCAAGGGCGGCGAGGGCGCGATCCGGATGACTTTCCTGCAGACGCTGGTCGCGGCACTGCTGGCGACCGCGCCGGGAATCGTTTCGTGGCAGCCTGTGGCGGCGATGGACTGGCCGTTGTTCCTGTCCACCGGCGCGCTGGGGGCGGCGGGCATGTCGCTGATCGCCGCCGCGTTCATCCGCGCACCGGCGGCGCGGCTGGCGCCGTTCGACTACACCGCCTTCGTCTGGGCGACCCTGATCGGCTACGTGGTGTTCAAGGAGCCGGTGGACCTCTCCACCTTCGCCGGCGCAGCGCTGATCATCTCCGGCTGCCTGCTCGCCGCCAGCGCCGGCACCGGCGACTGAAACGCGAGCATCCCGGGTCTCGCTTCCTCAGCGAGCCGCCCGGTGGGCATCCTGCTGGTCCTCGGGCAGATCGTCGTCAAGCAGGATGCGATGTGCGGCGCCGTCGAGATCGTCGAACTGGCCCGATTTCAGCGCCCACAGGAACGCGCCGAGGCCGAGGAGCCCCAATAGAAGGGCGATGGGGATCAGGTAGACGAGGACTTCCATCGTTCAGCCCTTGCCCCGCCCCAGCCAGCGCAGCCGCAGGGCGTTGCCGGTGACCGTCAGCGACGAGCCGGACATGGCGATCGCCGCGATCAGCGGGGTGACGAAGCCGGCGACCGCGAAGGGCACCGCGAAGAGATTATAGAGCGCGGCGAGAGCCAGATTCTCTTTCATCACCCGGCGGGCGGCGACCGAGACGGCGCGAGCCCGGACGATCGGCATCAGCGCGTCGCCGAGGAACACCGCGTCTGCGGCCGCCTGCGACAGATGCGCGGCGGAGACCGGCGACATGGAGACATGGGCGGCAGCCAGCGCCGGCGCGTCGTTGAGGCCGTCGCCGACCATCAGCACCTTGCGGCCTTCGGCCTGCAACTCGCGGATCCGGGCGATCTTGTCGGCCGGCTTGAGGCCGGCGCGCCAGTCTTCGAGCCCCAGGGTCTCGGCGACCGGCCCAACCGCCTGCGGGCGATCGCCGGAGAGGATCTCGATCGCCAGTCCGGCGCGCTTCAGCCGGTTGACCGCCTCGACCGCGTCGGGGCGCAGCACCTGCGTCAGCGCGAACAGGACGGCGGGGTCGTCGCCGTCGCGGAAGGCGATCACCGACACGCCGGGACGGGTGTGCAGGAAGGCATCGAGCCGGCGTTTCTCGACGCCGCAGAATTCGGGGCTGCCGAGCTTCAGGGTGCGACCGGACATGTTGGCCGTGACGCCACGGCCGGCCTCTTCGCGCGCCCTTGGCAATGGCGCGACCTGACCGCTGGCCGAGGCTACGGCCGAAGCGAGCGGGTGGGTGCTGGTCAGCGCCAGCCGGCCCGCCAGTCCCATCGCCTGTTTGGTCATGCGGCCGGAATCGACCAGTTCCGGCGCCGGCATGGTCAGCGTTCCGGTCTTGTCGAAGACTACCGTGTCGACGCCCGCCAGCCGCTCGATGACGTCGCCGCCATTGAGCAGCACGCCGTTGCGGAACAGCAGCCCGCTGGCAACCACCTGCACGGCGGGGATCGCGAGACCGAGCGCGCAGGGGCAGGTGATGATCAGGACCGAGATCGCGATGACCAGCGAAGGCTGCCAGCCGGCGCCCCACAGGAGCCAGAACAGGAAGGTCGCGGCGGCCGCCCCGTGCACCAGCGGCGCATAGAGCCGGGCGGCGCGGTCGGCAAGCTGCACATAGCGGGAGCGGTCCTGGGCGGCGGTCTCGAGCAGCCGGTTGACCTCGTCGAGCATCGTGCCGCGACCGGCGGCCGTGACCCGGATCGACAGCATGCCGTCGAGATTCATGGTGCCCGCATAGACACGGGCGCCGATGCCGGCGCGCTCGACACGGGTTTCGCCGGTCACCAGGCTCTGGTCGATATCGGCGGCACCGTCCTCGATAATTCCGTCCACCGCGATGCGCTCGCCGGGATGGGCGAGAACCCGGTCGCCGGGATCGATGCGGGAGACGGGCACCTCGCGCACCGAGCCGTCGGGCAGGACCTTGGCCGCCGTCTCGGAGCGAAGCGTGGCGATGTTCTCGGCGAACGAGCGCGTCCGCCGCCGCATGTTGCGGTCGAGGAAGCGGCCGACCAGCAGGAAGAACAACAGCATCACGGCGGAATCGTAATAGGCCTCCGGCGCGTGGGTGACCGTCTGCACCACCGACAGCGCCAGCGCCAGGAACACGCCGATGGTGATCGGCACGTCCATGTTGAGCGAGCGCACCCTGAGCGCCCGCCAGGCGCTGAGATAGAACGGCCGGCCGGCATAGACCGCGGTCGGCAGCGCGATCAGCGCCGAGATCCAGTGGAAGAACCGCCGCGTCTCCGGCGTGATGTCGGTGACGTTGCCCGACCAGATCGAGACCGACAGCAGCATGATATTCATGGCGGCGAAGCCGGCTACCGCCAGGCAGCGCAGGATCTGCGCCGATTCCGCCGCGTCTGCGGCCTCGTGGCGGGCCGGGTCGAAGGGATAGGCGGTGTAGCCGAGCGCCTCGACCGCCGACAGGATCGTCCCCGGATCGGCTTCCATCGGCGACCAGTCGACCGCAAGTCGCTTGGTGGTCAGGTTGAGCCGCGCATGGGTGATGCCGGGAACCTTGGCGAGGCCGCGCTCGATCTTGGCCATGCAGGCGGCGCAATGGACGCCGTCGACAGCAAGATCCATGTGCAGGACGCCGCCCTCGCGCGGGGTGACGAACGCATCCCAGTCTTTCAACACCTCGGCCATGCCACTCGCGCCTCTCCTCGCGCTCCCCGCCTGCCCGTTTTCCTGTTTCCGGCTAGAGCGTTTCCAGTCAATATTGAATCATTTGATGGAGCCAGATCGGCCCATCTGCTGCGTTCCGCCGCTTGCCCGATACACCGCATCGACCATGGGACTGTTCCGGGCGACGCGCCTTGCATATGAACCGATCTGGCTCCATCAAATGGTTCAATATTGACTGGAAACACTCTAGTTCAATACCATGCGATTGCGGGACCGGAACAGCCTCTTGCCGTCGCGGCCGGCGATGAGGATCAGGTCCCACTGCCCCGGCCGTACGTCGGCGGCGACCGCCTCGTAGCGGCCCGGCGCGGTCTCCACCAGTGTCACCGTCCGGTCGAGCTGGCGCGCCGTCGGACGGGAAAGATGGGCCGTGAATTCGAGCCCGGCCAGGGGCTCGCCATCCTTGTCGGCGGCGGTGGTGGAAATCGCTGCGCGGCCGTCGGCGGAGCGCTCGGCATGGGCGGTCACGGCCCATTTCCGGGTCTCCTGCTCGCGGGCGGCGACGATCTCTTCCTCGTAGTGCTGTCCGGCCTTGTAGGAGCTCTCCACCTCGAGCCCGGTCCAGCTGTCTAGCGCCAGCCATACCAGCGCGATATTGGCGGCGAAGATGACGGCGAAGAACCCGACGACCCAGGCGAGGACGCCCCTGCCGGTCAGTCGCCGCGGTTCGTCGGCCGGTTGCGGTTTGCGCGCGGTCAGTTCCACGGGCATGTCGAAGTCTCCTTCTCAGGGCGCCTTGAAGTAGTCGCGCGTGGTCACGGTCTCGCCGATGATGGCGTCCGTGATGCGGAAGACCACCTTCGTCGCATGCGGTAACTTAGCGTCCTTCGGCGCGAAGACCAGAACCCGCAGCTCGCGGGTCGTGTCCGGGCCGATGGCGATCACCGGATTGCCGCCGGCGCTCTCCTCGACGCCGACCGCCTGGATACGGGTACCGGCGGGCATGCCTTCGAGCGACAGGACGAAGCGGCGGTCGTGGAGCCGCTTGTTGAGCACGCGGGCGGTATAGCCGTTGCGGATCGAGCCGTCGGCGAGCTTGACGAAAATCGGGTTGCGGTCGTGAAGCACGTTGATGCCGGCGAAATCGCGGGTCATCAGATTATAGACCATGATCAGGCCGACCAGCGCGATCAGTGCCGCGTAGATCACCGTGCGCGGACGGATGAAGCGGAAGAACGGCTCCTCGCCGGCCTGGCGGCGCTTGATGTTGTCGTCCGTGTCATAGGCGATCAGCCGCTCCGGACGGCCGATCTTGCGCATCACCGTGTCGCAGGCGTCGATGCACAGGCCGCACTGGATGCATTCGAGCTGGGCGCCGTCGCGGATGTCGATGCCGGTGGGACAGACGGCGACGCACTGGTTGCAGTCGATGCAGTCGCCGGCCGGCTGCCCCTCGCCGCGCAGCCGCTCGCTCTGCTTCAGCGAGGTGCGCGGCTCGCCGCGGTCGTAGCGGTAGGTGACGTTGAGGGCGTCCTCGTCGGTCAGCGCCGCCTGGATGCGCGGCCACGGGCACATATAGGTGCAGACCTGCTCGCGCATGTGGCCGGCGAGCACATAGGTGGTGAAGGTGAGGATGCCGATCCAGGCATAGGCGACGATCGGCGCCTCGCCGGTCAGAAGTTGCCGGGTCAGGGTCGGCGCGTCGGCGAAATAAAGCACCCAGGCGCCGCCGGTCCACCAGGCGATGCCGAGCCATGTCAGGTGCTTCATCCCCCGCTCGGCGAACTTCATCGGCGTCCATTTCGCCTTGTCGAGCTTCATCCGGTCACGCCGGTCGCCCTCGAACAGGCGTTCGACGGCGTAGAACAGGTCGGTCCAGACGGTCTGCGGGCACAGATAGCCACACCACAGCCGGCCGGCGACGGCGTTCATCAGGAACAGGGTCAGCGCGGCGAGGATCAGAAGGCCGGTCAGGTAGTAGACCTCCTGCGGCCAGATCTCGATGAAGAAGAAATAGAACCGGCGGCCGGGCAGGTCGATCAGCACCGCCTGGTCGGGGGCGTTCGGTCCACGGTCCCAGCGGATGAAGGGCAGGATGTAGTAGATGCCGAGGGTGATGACCAGGATCGTCCACTTAATGGTGCGGTACCGGCCTTCGACTTTCTGGGGGTAGACCTTCCTGCGGGGGGCATAGAAGGCCTGCCCGGCGCCACTTCCGTCCTTTTCGATGCGCATCGGATACTCTCTCTTCGTTTCCGAATGTGCGGCCGGCGGCCACTCCGCCGGCCGGTAGTCTTTCTAACGCCATGCGGGCCACCCTCTCCCGTAAGGCGCGGTTGGTCGTCCTCGCGGGCCCCTAGAGGTCGCCGCTGAGGTTGAGGATATAGACGGCGAGCGCCTTGATGGTCACCGGATCGAGCCGGCCCTCCCAGGTCGGCATGACGCCCTTGCGGCCGTTGGTGATCGTCTCGATCACCGTCTTGCGGTCGCCGCCAAAGAGCCAGATCGCGTCGGTCAGGTTGGGAGCGCCGAGCTTCTGGTTACCCTTGGCGTCCTCGCCGTGGCAGGAGGTGCAGTTGTCCATAAAGATCTGCTTGCCGGCGGCGAGGTCGGCCCCGGCCTTCGGCTTGCCGTCGGGCGAGAGCGACAGGACATAGTCGGCGACCTGTTCGATCTTCGCTTTGTCGAGGTCGCCATCCTTGCCGCCGAAGGCGGTCATGTCGTTCGTCCTCGTATCCTCGTGGGTCGAACGGATGCCGACGCGGATCGTCGTGGTGATGTCCTCGAAGCTTCCGCCCCAGAGCCAGGTGTTGTCCTGCAGCCGCGGATATCCCGTTGCGCCGGCGCCGTTGGTGCCGTGGCAGGGGACGCAGTTGTCGCCGAAGGCGGATTTGCCGTAGGCCTTGGCGAATTCGAGCAGCTTCGGGTCCTTCTTGATCTCCTCGAGCGTGGCGGTGGCAAGGCCCTTGCCCGTTTCCTTGCGCTCGTCCACGGCCGTGGCGACGGCGGCCAGCGACTGCTCGCGTTGCGAGGCGCCGAGATAGCCCTTGGTGTAGCTCGACACCAGCGGGATCGACGGCATCAGGATGGCGTAGATGACCGCCCAGATCACGGTCGCCCAGAGGATCCAGAGCCACCAGCGGGGAAGCGGGTTGTTGAGTTCCTTGAGGCCGTCCCACTCGTGACCGGTGGTCTCGATGCCGGAAAACTCGTCGATATGCTTGTCGGTCATTCCTAGTCCTCCCTGAGCGGGATCCGCGCGGCGTCTTCGAAACGCTTGCGGTTCTTAGGCCACAGCGCGTAGACGACGACGCCCGCGAAGATGAAGAAGAAGTAGAGCAGGCCCCAGGTCTGCGCGAAATGGGCGACTGTTTCGTATGTCATCGGTCCAGACTCCCTAGCGCAGGTTGGCTTTGTCGTCGTACTTGCCGAAGTCGACAAGCGTTCCGAGCATCTGCAGATAGGCGATCAGCGCGTCCATCTCGGTGACTTCGCCGGGATTGCGGTCGAAGTCGCGAACGATGGCCTTCGGGTACCGGGTCTTGAAGTCCTCGGCCTCGTCGGTATCGTCCTCCGCGCTCGCCTGGGCGACCATATCGGCGCTCGCCTTGGCGATCATGGCGTCCGAATAGGGAACGCCGATGATGCGGTTGACCTTGAGATCGTCGGCAATCCGCTTCGGATCCACCTTGGTCTTCGACAGGAAGGCGTAGCTGGGCATCACCGATGTCGGCACGACGGAGCGCGGATTGGCCAGGTGCTCCTTGTGCCACTCGTCGGAATACTTGCCGCCGACCCGGGCGAGGTCCGGCCCGGTCCGCTTCGAGCCCCACTGGAAGGGGTGGTCGTAGCGGGATTCGGCCGCCAGCGAGAAGTGACCGTAGCGCTCGATCTCGTCGCGCATCGGGCGGACCATCTGGCTGTGGCACAGATAGCAGCCCTCGCGGATGTAGATGTTGCGGCCGGCCAGCTCCAGCGGAGTGTAGGGACGGTTGCCCTCGACCTTTTCGATGGTGCTCTTGAGATAGAAGAGCGGGACGATCTCGACGAGGCCGCCGATGGCGACGACGACGAGAATGGCGACCACCAGGAGGATCGAGTTCTTTTCCAGGATTGCATGTTTGAACATGGCGCGCTCCCTTACTCGGCCGGAGCCATGGCAGGCTGACCGCTTTCAGCCGTCTCGGCTTCGCCGCGACGGACGGTCATCCAGAGGTTGTAGACCATGATCAGCGCGCCGACGACGAACAGGGCGCCGCCTATTGCGCGGATCAGATAGAAGGGATGCATCGCCTCGACGGTCTCGATGAACGAATATTCGAGGAAACCGAACGAGTTGTAGGCACGCCACATCAGGCCCTGCATGATGCCCGACACCCACATGGCGCAGATGTAGAGAACGATGCCGATGGTCGACAGCCAGAAGTGCCAGTTGACCAGCTTCAGCGAATACAGGCCGCGACGGTTCCACAGCCAGGGAACCAGGCAGTAGAGCGCGCCGAAGGAGATGTAGCCGACCCAGCCCAGCGCACCGGAATGCACGTGGCCGATGGTCCAGTCGGTGTAGTGGCTGAGACCGTTGACGGCGCGGACGCTCATCAGCGGGCCCTCGAAGGTGGACATGCCGTAGAAGGCGACCGAGACCACCATCATCCGCAGCACCGGATCGGTGCGCAGCTTGTCCCACGCGCCCGACAGGGTCATCAGGCCGTTGATCATGCCGCCCCAGGAGGGCATCCACAGCATCACCGAGAACACGGCGCCGAGGGTCGAAGCCCATTGTGGCAGCGCGGTGTAGTGCAGGTGGTGCGGACCGGCCCAGATGTAGAGGAAGATCAGCGACCAGAAGTGGACGATCGACAGGCGATAGGAATAGACCGGCCGGTCGGCCCGCTTCGGGATGAAGTAGTACATGATCGCCAGAAAGCCGGCGGTCAGGAAGAAGCCGACCGCGTTGTGGCCGTACCACCATTGCACCATGGCATCCTGCACGCCGGCCCAGACGATGTAGGACTTGGTGCCGTAGATCGACACCGGGATCGTCAGGTTGTTGGTGATGTGCAGCATCGCGATGGTGACGATGAAGGCGAGGTAGAACCAGTTCGCCACGTAGATATGCGGCTCCTTGCGACGCCACAGGGTGGCGAGGAAGACCAGCAGGTAGACGACCCAGACGATGGTCAGCCACAGATCGGCATACCATTCCGGCTCGGCGTATTCCTTGGACTGGGTGACGCCGAGGAGGTAGCCGGTGCCCGCGATGACGATGAACATGTTGTAGCCGACGACCACGAACCACGGCGCGATCCGCCCGGCGATGCGCGCCTGGGAGGTGCGCTGCACCACGTAGAACGAGGTGGCCAGCAGGACGTTGCCGCCGAAGGCGAAGATCACCGCCGAGGTGTGCAGCGGCCGCAGACGGCCGAAACTCGTCCAGGGAAGGCCGAGATTCAGCTCGGGAAAAGCCAGCTGCAGGGCGATGATCAGGCCGACGAGAAAACCGGCCACGCCCCAGAAGACGGCGGCGATCGTGGCGAACTTGACCGCGCCCATATCGTAGTTGGGCTTGCCGTCGATCTCGAGCGGGATATCCGCCGGGCGCGCACCGTAAGTGCGGACGACCATGAAGGCGCCAGCCGCGGCGACCGCCGCGCCGAGACCGAGATGAAAGGCCATGACCGCGTCGATCGCGTTGATGGCGATCCACGCGCAGCCCAGGGCTATCAGTACGAGCAGGACGGTGAAGCCGCTCTCCTCGATGGTGAGGCGCTTGGCCCCCAATTGCGTTGACATGAGTGATCGTCCCAATCCTATTGACGATAGGATACCCCCAGCGGGCAACCCGGCCGGACACTGTACCCGTTGTGCGGTGCACGCTTTGACCTAGGTCAACCACGCGACTAAGGACTGACATATGTGGCTTATGGACGACTCGCGCGGACCGGAGCGGTAGATGCCGACAGGCGAAACTATAAAGAGAGTCGGCTTCGCATGCCAATCCGCCGGGCTCAGGCTGTTCGGCGGGTTCCACCCGCGGCCGGAGGATTCGGTTCCCGATCTCGCGCGTGAGTTTCCCTGCCGGACGGTGCTGGTGATCGGCAATGCCGGCTCGGAGATCTGGCCGCGTTTCCGCGATTCGCCGGAGTTCGAACAGGCCGCGGATCCGCTGAATGCCTGGACGCAACGGGTCGTTGGCCGCATCGCCGCTGACCACGGCGCGACGGCGGTCTACCCGTTCGGCGGCCCGCCCTACCATCCGTTCCAGCAATGGGCGCGGCGGGCGGCGCCGGTCTTCGCCTCGCCGATCGGAATGCTGATCCATCCCCGGTTCGGCCTGTGGATAGCGTTCCGGGGCGCGCTGCTGTTCGGCGAAAGACTCGCGCTGGAGGCGCCAAGCGAATCGGTTTCGCCCTGCGAGGTTTGCGCCGATCGGCCGTGCCTGAGCACCTGCCCCGTCGGCGCATTCTCGCCCGCCGGCTACGACGTTCCGGCCTGCGCCGGCTATCTGGTCGGCGAATCGGGACGATCCTGCCTCGACCGGAGCTGCCGGGCGCGGCTCGCCTGCCCGGTGGGCACGGACCACGCCTACGACCCCGACCACGGGCGGTTCCACATGGCGGCCTTCGCGGCGAGCCATGTCGGATCGCCGAAACCGGTTTGACCGGGATCAAGGACGCCGGCGCCCGAAGCATCGATAAAGGCGCCATGACCAGCAAGACAGATACCCTCGCGCACAGCTACGCGACCCGGACGGTGCCCCGCTACACCTCCTATCCGACCGCCCCGCATTTCACCGACGCGGTGACCGACGGCACGGTTTCGCGATGGCTCGGGGCATTGCCCGCCGACATGCCACTGTCGGTCTACCTGCACGTCCCGTTCTGCCGCGAGATGTGCGCCTATTGCGGCTGCCACACCAGGGTTACCCGCCGGGACGAGCCGATCGTCGACTACGCGGGAACGCTCATCGAGGAGATCGGGTTGATCGGGTCGGCGATCGGCCGCCGGCAGCCGGTCTCCCATATCCACTGGGGCGGGGGTACGCCGAGCCTGATGCCGGCCGACCGGTTCCGCTCCATCGTCGAGGCGCTGAACGAGACCTTCGCGCCGACGGGGACCCTCGAACACGCCATCGAACTCGACCCGCGCACCCTGTCGGGCGACCTCCTCGCCGTCTTCGCCGATCTCGGCGTCAACCGCGCCAGCCTCGGAGTGCAGGATTTCGACGAGACCGTGCAGCGCGGGATCGGGCGTATCCAACCCTATGAACAAGTCGCATCCGCGGTCGAGCGGCTGCGCACGGCTGGAATCGAGGCGATCAATTTCGACCTGATCTACGGCCTGCCGCACCAGACCGAGACCGGCTTCGCCGAGACGGCGCATCTCGCCGCCGACCTCGCCCCCGACCGGATCTCGCTGTTCGGCTACGCCCACGTGCCCTGGTTCAAGAAGCATCAGCGGCTGATCGACGAGACGGCGCTTCCCGATGCCGAAGCGCGGCTGCGGCTTGAGCATATCGCGCGGGCGACCTTCGAGGCGCGCGGCTACAAGGCAATCGGCCTCGACCATTTCGCGCTTCCCGACGATCCGCTGGCCAAGGCGGCGGAAGCCGGCACCATGCGGCGCAATTTCCAGGGCTATACGACGGATACGGCGGAAGCGCTCGTCGGGCTGGGCGCGTCGTCGATCAGCCGCCTGCCGCAGGGCTACGCGCAAAACGCGCCGGATTCGGGAACCTGGAAACGGCGGATCGAGGACGGCCGGCTGGCGAGTGTCCGCGGTCGCGAACTGACCGCAGACGACCAGGTTCGCGGGGCGATCATCGAGGATCTGATGACCGGATTCGCGGCCGATTTCTCCGCGCTCGCGGCCTGCGAGCCGGAGGCGGTTCCGGATCTCAGGGCGCGGCTCGACCGGTTGCGGCGCGACGGGCTGGTAACGGTCAACGGCAACAAGGTCGCCATGCGGCCGCGGCACCGGTCGCTCGTCCGGATCGTGGCGGCGGAATTCGACGCCTATCTGAACCACGGCACGGCCCGGCACTCGGTCGCCGTCTGACGCATCGTCCGGAATCGAAAAGGCCGGAGAAATCCCCGGCCCCGATTCTTGTTCTTATTCCCTTGGAAGGTCGGCGCTCAGGACAGGGCGTCGCGCATCCGGCGGCGGAACTTGGCGGTGCCCCACTTGGAGACCATGGCCTTGGCCTTCAACTTGGCGTCGCCGACCGAACGGCCCCAGTATTTGGCGAGCTTCTTGGCGTCGCGGAAGCTGAGATCGGTCTCGTCCCAGGAGCAGTAGACACTGTTCGCCGTCGACCGGATATCGGCCCGGATCAGCTTTTCGAGGCGGTTGCGGATCTTGGCGCCGATGATCGCCTTGGCCTGGCCGACATCCTTGCGCCAGACATGGGCGACCTTCTTGGCGTCGCAATAGCCGTAGTCGCTGTTGGCATAGGCCCTGAAGTCGGCATTCTGGGCCTGCGCGGCGCCGGACGCCAGCGGCGCCATGATGACGGCAGCGAGCGCCGCCACCTTTTTGGCACGAACGAATCTCATTAGGAGTCTCCTTGTTTTCGAATGAAGGACAGACCCAACCGGCACACACTCCTGTTGGCGTCCAACGCAATATTGGACCGTCCAGAGCGGTATCTCAGCATTATTGTTGCGGTACGCCAATCAATTTGTGCATTTAATCGTACAATTCCTGCCGAATCGGCCTGTATCGAAATCTCACCCTGACCGTTGTCGATGACGGTCCTTTGCCGCGAGCGAAAGACAATGCGCTGGAAAGCCGGTTTCGAAATCGAATTGCTGGCGCCGCGCGGCCGGAGCCGGCGCGACCTCGCCGAGGCGCTGGCCGGGAAGGCCGGCGGATCGGTTCGACGCATCCTGTATCCGCAGTCCGAGCCCAGCCTGCTCGAGGACACGCCGGTCTTCGAGAACCTGATCCTCGGCTTCGATGCGCTGGACGCCAGGGGCGAACCGATCGCCCGATGCGTCGACGACCTGACCATCCGCCGCGATCTCGACCGCAACTCGCCGCCGATCGACGGCTGGTACCGGATCCTCAGCGACGACATCCGGTTGCTGCGCCTGGCGATGAAGCATTGCGACCCGGATGCGGACGTGACAACCGTGCTCGAACCGATGGCGGCGCTGTTCGATGCCGAGCTCAGCATCGAGGGCGGCGACATCGTCCGCCTCGCCGACCGCTATTCCACGCCGATCGCGCTCGCCACAGGCCTGCCGGGCGAACGGGAACGGCCCTGCGAGATCGTCACGCCGCCCTACGACAGCGACCACGAGGCGGCCCTCGAACGGCTCCTGTCCGTCGCCCGCGAGCTCGACTTCACCGTGCCGGCGGAGGCGGCCGTACATGTCCATTTCGACGCGACCCGGCTCCGCGACAGCGCGGCGGTGGCGCGGCTGGTGGAAACGATCGGACTTCACGGCAAGGCGTTTCGCAGACTGATGGACGCCAACCCCAATTGCCTGCGCATGGCGCGCAACCCGAAATGGCTGTTCAGGACGGTCGCCGAACGCGGCTTCGCGGAGACGCCGTGGGAGGAGGCGCGCGAGCGGCTCAGGGACCGGGGCCTGAGCAAGTTCGTCGACTTCAATTTCCTCAATATGGTCTACGACATTCCGGGCAAGTCCACCTTCGAGCTGCGCATCCTGCCGGGCGCGATTTCCGCCGCGCCGATCCTCAAGCGGGCGGAATTCTTCGAAGCGCTTTTAAACTGGTGCATCGAGGCGCCGCGCACCGAGCGGCCCGAACGCAAGCTCGCCCGCTTCATCGCGCAGGTCGACCCGCCCGAAAAAGCCTTCTGGCTCTCCCAATAGTTTGCGGCTGTCCGCGGGACAGCATTGTGCAGATTGGATTCCGTTCGGGAAACGAACGGGGCCGCGCCGAGAGTACCAGGCAATGCGGTCGGCCGGCTTCGCGAGATTTCGGGGCGGGGTCCAATCGGCACAATGCTCTCCCGCCGAGCACCAGACCGGTTGCTTTTCATGCGGACGTCCCGTAAAAAGCGCCACCCCGACCGGGCCGACGCGGCCCGAGAGAACACGGACCACAGAAGGACACGCACCCATGAGTCGACCACGATCCCCCATATCGGCATGGCCGGTAGGCGGCGTGGCGTGTCCTTCGTCGGAGCCGTTGCGCTGATCCGAACCTGACCCGAAC
>Ga0209692_10002529_pt1 | contig 19691 bp, 10 predicted proteins | sample tdDd472_FD_187129 | JGI IMG/M metagenome (GOLD analysis project Ga0209692, IMG submission 187129) | Marine sediment microbial communities from the Atlantic coast under amendment with organic carbon and nitrate - tdDd47.2 (SPAdes)... | ecosystem: Environmental > Aquatic > Marine > Coastal >... | reverse complement strand
ACTATCGGACATGGGGCCATCATCCACAATGTAAAACTTATCAACGACTATTCAGTGATTGGAATGGGAGCAGTAGTCAGCGACTGGGCCGATGTTGGAAAATATGCAGCAGTGGCCGAAGGTGCTATGGTTCGTAATGGACAGGTAATAGGAGATGGAGAAATAGCGGCAGGTGTCCCGGCCAAGGTTATCGGAAACACTTCTGAAGAATGGCGCAAACAATGGCTGACATTTAAAAAATACTATGTCGATTTTGCCCACACATATAGAATAAGACTTAAACGTTTAGGCTAGGGGTAAAGGTTCAATATATTTCGGGAAAAATGATATGCACATTCTGGAACGCCTCTTCAAATTGCGAAAAAACAAAACAACCATCACCACAGAACTAAGAGGTGGCACTACTACATTTCTAACCATGGCATACATTATTTTTGTGCAACCGGCAATACTTTCAATTGCCGGTATGCCTGCTGAATCCGTTTTTCTGGCAACCTGCCTTTCTGCTTCTTTTGCAACTATCCTTATGGGGCTTCTGGCAAACTATCCCATTGCTCTGGCTCCCGGTATGGGTGAAAATTTCTTTTTCGTCTTTTCAGTGGCTCTTTTAAAGATTGGTGATGAAACCGTTGGCTGGCCCGCTGCACTGGCGGTTGTTTTTATATCTGGTGCAATATTTTTCCTGATGACAGTTTTACACATTAGAGAAATGATACTGGAAGCGGTTCCCCAGAATCTGCGACGCGCCATAGCTGTCGGAATCGGTTTGTTTATCACCGAAATAGGCATGATGCATGGCGGAATCATAGCGATCAATCCGACCAGCCTGCTACCAGGGCTTGGTAACCTCTCCTCTGCTCCTGTGTTGCTGGCAATTTTAGGTTTTCTGGTTACAACCGTTTTAGTCGTAAGAAAAGTTCGTGGCGGAATTATGCTGGGCATACTTGCAACAGCAACAATGGGACTTCTCATGGGGGTATCGGAATACAAAGGCATCGTCTCCATACCACCCACAGATTTCTCGGTTTTCTTCGCATTCGACTTTGCCAAGGTCTTCACCCATCCTGAATTTATTACCCTTATTATAATCTTTCTGTTTATGGACATGTTCGATACACTTGGCACCCTTGTGGGGGTGAGCGAACAGGCCGGGTTCATCGACAAAGACGGCAAGCTGCCACGTGCAAACAGGGCACTTCTGGCTGATGCCACAGGCACGGTAGTAGGCTCATGCATGGGCACCTCTACCGTCACAAGTTTCATCGAGTCCAGCTCCGGCGTGGAAGATGGCGCCAGAACCGGGCTTGCAAGTATTGTCACCGGGCTTTTGTTTCTGCTGGCATTATTTTTCTCGCCACTGGTTTCAATGATTGGCGCAGGCTGGATGATACCGGAAAGCAACCCGCCACAATTTCTATATCCGATAACAGCACCAGCACTTATTCTTGTGGGAATTATGATGATGCGAAATATAAGCAAGATAGACTGGTCCGATCACAGTGAGAGCATTCCCGCATTTCTGATTATAGTCGGCATACCCTGGACCTTCTCCATTTCGGACGGTTTGGCAATGGGCTTTATCGCCTACCCCTTCATCAAGCTCTTCGACAGCAAATACAAATCAATCAATCCGCTAATGTATTTGCTGGGCCTGTTATTTGTGGCCAGATATGTATTTTTATAATCAGGCAACATCATTAAAAGCATATGATTTTACTGGTTATTATGCAAAAACATCGGCATTATTCGAAAATGGGCAGAGTAAAATTTATTAAACAGACAATTGTCTATTTTAAAAAGATTACAATATCATACTAAAAACTGGGTATTCCTTCTTGACTTTATGCCATAGCTGTTGTTCTGTATACCCACGATTTTGTAGATTTCCCCGTTGAAAGGAGTCTTTCATGTTCCGCTGTTTCAGATTTTCTTTAGTTTTACTACTTGTTTTTATCCTGTCATCCTGTGCCTCTCGTGGCACCACAGCCGATCCCGTTACTCAACCGGAAGCCAAACCATTGAGCGAACAGGGCGAAGCCTTTCTTGGCTGGTGTAGAAACCAGCAACAAGATGCAGAGACTTTAGCACAAAGCCTCAGGCAGAATAGCTCCCAACAGGATTCACTTGAGGTGCTCGACCAATTCAACCACATCGAGATGAAATTTTACGACGCGGTAAACCGAGCAGGTCTGGCACAATTCACCCACCCTGACGCCGGAGTTCGCAAAGCTGGTCAAATATGTGAACAGGAATGCATGGCACAATTAACCGAGTTTTTCCTGGATAACAGTCTGTTCGAAGTTTTGGGTCGTATACAGGATATGAAAAAAGATCTGGATGCAGATTCCCAAAGATACCTCGACCGTTTGTTACGCGAATTCAAACGCAATGGTGTGGATCAGAACGAAGAAACCCGCCAGCGAATTCGTGAACTTAGCCAGCTAATTACCGAACTGGCACAAACTTTCGACAGTAACCTGGCCTCCGATACTCGCAGCATCGAAGTAAAAGATCCGTCCAGACTAAAGGGCGTACCGGCAGATTATCTGGCCAGCCACAAGGCCGATGAAAAAGGAATAATCCGCATCACCACTGACTGGCCCGACTATTACCCACTGATGCTTTATGCAGACGACAGCGAATTGCGAAAAGAAATCTGGATGCTGGCCATGAATCTTGGCTACCCTCAAAACGTTGAAGTCTTCAAAAAACTGCTTGCTGCACGCCATGAGTTGGCAACACTATTGGGACATGAAAACTGGGCAGCCTTCTCTCAGGAAATTTTAATGGTCAAAAATCCTGACAAAGCTCGCAACTTCATCGACCGTGTAACAGAGATTGCCCGCCCACTGGCCCAGCGTGATAAACAGGCCCTGCTTGATTTCAAACGCAAAACTAAAGCCGATGCCAAACGGGTCTTCCCCTGGGAGCGCGGTTATCTGACTCGCCAGCTTAAACAGCAAAAATTCAATTATTCACCACAGGATTCGCGACCTTACTTCTCACTCTCGGCCATACAGAATGGAATTCTCGACTGGAGCCAGCGTTTGTTTGGAGTGTCATTCACTCCTGCTAAAGATGCTAAAGTATGGCACGAAAGTGTTCAGGCATTTGACGTCTCACTAGAGGGTGAACTTATTGGCCGAATTTATCTTGATCTCTATCCGCGTGAAAACAAATATAAAAGCTTTGCCATGTTCCCCATCGTACAGGGCGTAAAAGGTGAGCGCATATCTGAAGCAGCAATCATAGGAAACTTCCCGGACCCGGGTAAAAGTGATGGAAAAGTGCTGATAGATCACATGGATGTAACCACTTTCTTCCATGAATTTGGCCACCTGATGCACCATATACTTGCCGGACGCCAACAATACGTAATGTTTTCAGGTACTGTAACCGAATGGGATTTCGTGGAAACTCCTTCACAGCTTTATGAAGAATGGGCTTGGGACACAAAAGTTTTGCAGACCTTCGCCAAAAACGAAAAAGGAGAAGCAATTCCTGCGGAACTGGTGAAAAAAATGCAGCAAAGCGATCTTTTCGCCAAGGCTTTGTTCACTCAACAGCAAATGTATTATGCTGCTTTGTCACTGGGTCTGTATCAACAATCCCCCGAAGGATTCGAGCCGGACAGTTACGCCGTTGAAGTGGAACGCAAATACTCTCCCTGGCAAGGTGTAGAAGGAACCCATTTTGTAGAAGGCTTCGGACACTTGATTGGCTATAGTTCCAATTACTACACTTATATCTGGTCTCTGGCTATCGTAAAGGATCTTGCCGAAACCTTCCTCAAGGCAGGACTTGACGATACCGAATTATCCTTGCGCTACCGCAAAGCCATCCTTGATCCTGGTGGAGCCAAAGATGCCGACCAGCTAGTGCGTGATTTTTTGGGAAGAGATTTTTCTTTCGATGCTTTTCAGAGATGGTTACAAGCCACTGTTGAACAAAAATAGCTAAAACTGTCTCCAATTATAACAGTTGCAAATCGGGCAAAACATTTTGCCCGATTTTGCATTTATGCCCTACTCCGCAGTAGTATTGTAGGAAAACAGTGGTTCAAAGGAAACAGAAACTTCTATCACTTTATCGAAGCGAACTTTAATAAGATTGTCCAGTGAAAGCTTCATCAGATGTTTCTCGTTGTCCGGAATATCGGCAGCTACACTGACATCAAACACCACTGCAAAACTCTCGTCGTCTCCCACCAGACGCAGATCATGTACACCAGAGAGTTGAGAGTTTTCAGAAGCAATTTTTTCCAGAAACTCTTTTATCTCGTTATATGAACTATGATCATTGTTAACAGGGTCTATATGCACTGTGACGGTGCCATGACGATCTTTTTCAATCTTGTTCTGTATCTCTTCCGCAATATTATGCGCCTTCCATAAACTGAGACGATGGTTAACCTCTGCATGTAGTGAGATCAACCTTAATTCACCATAGCGATGAATCACAATATCGTGAATATCTTCTACTCCATCAACAGAATTGGCTATTTTGTCAATTTCGGCAAGCTCTTCCTGACTTGGAGATTCACCAAGCAAAGGGCTAACAGACTGTTTTCCAATATGCCAAGCTGCCCATAGGATTATCAGACTGACACCAACTCCCATCACACCATCCAGCCACAAAACACCATAGTGACCTGCCACCATAGCTATCACCACCAACACGGTTGAAAGAACATCCGTCATATGATGCCAGAAATCGGCTTCAATAGCCTTGGAACCACTTTTTTTTGCAAGAGCCAGGGCAAAAATACCGTTCCAGTATTTAATACCCATGGTTGCCACAACCACAACAATCATCCACCACTCGGTTGTAATTTGACTTGGTTCCGATATTCGCAAAACCGATGCCCGGCCAAATTCAATTGCTGTAATCGCCAATAAAATGCTAATAATGATGGCTGCAACATATTCAATACGACCGTGACCAAATGGGTGTTCTTTGTCTGGTCTTTGTCTGGAGATGTAGGCTCCGGCAATAAGTACACCAGAGGAAATGCAATCACTCAAGGTATGCACAGCATCTGCAATAAGGGCCACGCTACCAGATAAAAGACCAATAACAATTTTCGCGATGGCCAAAACAGCATTGAGAATCAAGCTGACATACCCTTCCAGAAGAGAAAGAGATGTCTTTAATTGCTGCCTGTTTTTTTTATGATGTTCTGAAACGAAACGTTTTATTATAAGCTTACTTAATATATCCATTGACCTGCCATAATAGTTATTTTAAAACGACGAGTATACCCGCTTTCCCATACTGACGGAAAGATCTTTTTAGACAGAATCTATCAATGGAAGAAAATACACTAATAAATTCGGTTATATAGCTGTTTTTTGGTCGCAGCTTTGTTTTATAATAACCACTATAAAAAACCCAAATGATTTTTTGGCAGATTTGCCACCCAAAACCTTCCTGATAAAATATTGTAATCATAGAAGAATTGCTTGACAAAAAGGCTTTGTAAGTGCTACATAACGCCACTCGACGGCGTGTAGCGCAGCCTGGTAGCGCGCTTGGTTCGGGACCAAGAAGTCGGAAGTTCAAATCTTCTCACGCCGACCAATAAAATCAGCCACTTAGCGATCTGCTAGGTGGCTTTTTTTATTGCCCTTGACACAATTTGACAGAAATTGACGATGTTTTCTCTGCTTTTACTATTTCATCAAGTGCAGCTTCCCCATGCTCTTTAGTGATTGATCCCAACCGGGGATTATGTTTCAGAACTAAAACGCCCTACCTAAGTCGCCTTATATTTGACAAACACACATTTGTGTGTTTAGGTGATGTCAGGAGGTTTGATATGGCAATATCCACTCGTGACAAAGTTTACCGTTTCGTTCGTCAACGAATTCTGGCAGGAACCCCACCTACGGTTCGGGAGGTTCAATCACAGTTTGGATTCAGTAGTTCGGCATCAGCCCGTCAGCATCTTGATAAACTGGTAAGTGACGGAAAAATACTCAGAGTGAAAGGCATTTCCAGAGGCTTTAGGCTTCCTGAACAGAAAAACGGCATGCCACCTGTTCATCATGTACCCATTATGGGACAGATTCAGGCAGGTCAACCCATCTTAGCTGTGGAAGATATTGAAGGCACCATTCCCATTTCAGAAGAAGGTCTGCACGAAGACACCTTTGCCCTACGGGTTCGTGGTGACAGCATGAAAGATGCTGGCATTCTGGCTGGTGATCTGGTGATTGTCCGTCCTCAACCGGATGCAGATAACGGTGATATCGTAGCAGCCCTGATTGGTGATGAAGCCACTGTAAAACGTTTGCAAAAACGTAAGAACCATATCGAACTACACCCCGAAAACCCTAACTTTCAACCCATTATCCTTAAGCCAGAAGATGCCCAGTTGTTGGGGAAGATTATTGAAGTACGTCGTCACCTGTAAGGAAGCATCATGTGTTCGTCCCGAAATCCAAATTCTGCCCACTCTAACCTGCTCATTGGTTGCAGTGGTTATTCTTACCGTGAGTGGATCGAGGCGGGCGTGTATCCACCAGGCACCAAACAGACGGATATGCTTGGGTGTTATGCAGAACAGTTCCCCATAGTAGAGCTTAATTATACTTGGTACAGGCTGCCAACCCCTGAACTGATAGACCGCCAGCGCAAACAAGCACCAGAGAATTTCCTGTTCACGGCCAAGTTGACCAATACATTAACCCATGAAATAGACACCAGCATCTGGAAAGAAAATATTGTTCGTTATCGGGATGCTGTGGCTCCTATGCTGCAAAGTGGACAATTAGTAGCTGTGCTTATTCAATTGCCTCCCTCGTTTGACCGTTCACCATCCCGTAGGAAATATCTGGCCTCCCTGCTTGACCATCTGCATGGTTTACCTTTGGCTGTGGAATTCAGACACAAGTCATGGGCCAATGACCGTGTGTTTGCCGAGCTTGAAAAACGTAAAGTCACTCTGGTAGCAGTTGACGAGCCTAGGCTGTCACATCTATTTCCCACATTAGGCGTTGTAACCAATCCAGACTTGGCTTACATCCGTTTTCATGGCCGTAATGCTGATGGCTGGTTGAACAAACCTAATACGCATCCTTTCGATTACGACTACTCGGATGAAGAGTTGAAACCTTGGGCAGAGAAAACTATTGGACGTATGATGAAACGTGCCAGGAAAGGGGTGGTGTTTTTCAACAACCATGTATCGGGCCAAGCTCCTAAAAATGCCAACAGACTTGTAGAAATGCTTACCGAGCAGGGTTTGATAGGGAGCTAGTTATGGGTGCAAGAGACATTTTACATCTGAACGTGGCTGATTTTGCCGTGGAGGTGGAACGGCTGGTCGATACTCGTCTAAGAGGTAGACCCGTCATTGTTGCCCCGGAAGGAGCCACCAGAGCAGCCGTATTTGACCACAGTGAAGAAGCCTTTAAGGATGGTGTAAGAAAAGGAATGCCTTTACAACGGGCTTTACGTCGTTGCCATGATGCTGTGGTGCTACCACCCCATGTTGACCGTTATGAGAGAGCTATGAAACAGATGCTCAAGAAAACCCTGCCCTACTCTCCGTTGATTGAACAGACGGACACACAGGGACATTTGTTTGTGGACTTAAGTGGTACGTCCCGTTTGCATGGTGAGGCTCAGGATATTGGTTGCAAGATTCGACAAACCTTGAAGGATGATATCGGCTTTGAGCCTATCTGGACGGTTGCACCTAATAAGCTGCTGGCTAAGGTTGCATCACGACTTGTAAAGCCTACAGGGGAAAGAATCGTTTCTGACGGTGAAGTTAAAAACCTATTGCATCCTTTACCACTGTATTTAATTCCAGGATTGGAACGTCGTGATATTATACGTTTTCGGGAGTTGAACATCTATCGTGTGGGAGAAGCTACTAACCTTGAGCCTGAACAGCTTGAAGTTCTGTTTGGAAAACGACACCACCATGTTCATTCCATCCTGAGAGGACTGGATGATTCTCCCGTGTTACCAGTGGGTAATAAATCCCCTCAGATAGTGATGGATCATCCTTTTGGTAATGACACCAACGATGTGCATATTATTGAGGGTGTCCTGTATTCACTGGTGGAACGAGTTGGTTCAGAGCTTCGTAAACGTCAACTGGCAGCAAAAAGACTAATGGTAGGATTGGACTACTCAGACGGCAAACGTATCTTTCGTCATCTTGTTATACGTCCTGCCACTGCTGATGACTTCAACCTGTTCGACATAGCCAGAGAGCTTTTACAAAAAGCATGGATGCGTCGGATCAGGATTCGGCATCTTCGTGTCAAGGTAGATAGACTAGCCTACCCACCAGTTCCTCAACTGGATTTATTTGAAGACAAACAGCAACTTGCAGATGACAAAACCAACCTGATTGTAGCTATGGATACCATCCGTAATCGTTTCGGGTTTTCTGCCGTAAACATGGGACGGACACTTTCAAGGCCACCATCATGATTCCCCTTACAACCCGTTCGCATTATTCAATGATGTGGGGGACGGCTTCACCAGAAGAACTGGTCAAGACTGCTAAACGCTGTGGCTATAATCAATTAGCATTGACTGATACTGACAACCTGTATGGACTATGGCCTTTTTTACATGCCTGTAAACGTGAAGGTATCACACCTATTGTTGGGTGTGAGCTGACCGACCCAACTACATTTGAGAGAGCAATTTGTCTGGTAGAGAATGAAACAGGTTATAGTAACCTGTGTCGGCTGATTACCGAACGGCATTGCAACGATGCTTTCTCATTGAAAGACAGTCTTCCCAACCTGTCTAGTGGCCTTCAGGTGCTAACTCAATCAGAACCGTTGCTACGACACCTTAGAGAAAGTGACGTGTCTATTTCTGCTGCCTTGCCTCGTATGCCAACTGGCATTGGGTTAAGCTTGCGTCTGCTGGCTAAAGAGCTTGGTATATCATCAGTTGCCACACCGGGTAGTTTCTTCACCAAGCCAGAAGACTACAATGTCCACCGTTTGCAACGCGCCATTGCCTTGAATACATCTTTATCACGTTTAACACCAAAAGATGTTGCTCCTGATAATGCTTGGCTGGCTCCGTCAATGGATTACATCCGGCGTTTCGATGTCTGGCCAGATGCTATCAGGCAAAGCTACAAACTGGCAGAACGTCTGGAATTCACTGGCCCTGAGTTCGGTCTTGTTCTACCAAGCTGGAACAAACAAACAGAGGCAGAATCATCCTTGGAGCTTCGGACTGTAGCTTATGAAGGGGCACGTACACGTTATGGCAGCAATATTTCCGATGCCGTCATACACCGTCTGGATTACGAACTGACGGCCATCCGTGACAAAGGCTTCTCGGCTTATTTCCTGATTGTACAGGATATTGTCAAGCACAGTCCCCGTATTTGTGGTCGTGGTTCTGGTGCAGCCTCCATTGTGGCCTATTGCATGGGAATCACCAATGTCTGCCCACTCAAATACAATCTTTACTTCGAGAGATTCCTGAACCCCGGCAGAAAAGATGCTCCTGACATTGATGTGGACTTTGCATGGGATGAACGAGACGCTGTGCAACTGGCTGTACTGGAAAAATACAAAGGCCATGCTGCTATGGTTTGTAACCATGTGATGATTCAGCCACGTTCGGCCATTAGGGAAGTTGCCAAAGTCTACGGCCTGACCGACCGTGAAATCGGACAGGTATCCAAACGTCTGCCGTGGTTCTGGAATATGATGGATGGTGAGGACGAGGATGCTTTACTTACTCGGCTGAAGTCCCTGCCACAATTGAAAGAACTGGATTTCCCTGAACCGTGGCCAGATATTATTCGGCTTGCTCAACGTCTAATAGGAACACCCAGAAACTTATCTGTACATTCTGGTGGTGTGGTAATTACTCCAAGACCTATTACGGATTACGTCCCAATTGAAATAGCCCCGAAGGGTGTTCCCATTGTCCAGTGGGAAAAAGACGGCACCGAGGATAGTGGACTCTTAAAGATTGACCTGCTTGGCAACCGTAGTTTGGGAGTGATTCGTGATGCCATCCAAACTGTAAAGGACAGTGGACAAGAGTTTGACGAAACCAGATGGGAACCTGAAGATGATCGTACAACTCAGAGTCGTGTTTCAAACGGTGAAACCATGGGATGCTTTTACATAGAATCCCCTGCAACCAGGTTATTAGAGAAGAAGTCTGGTGTTGGTGACTATGAACACATGGTGATTCACACCTCTATCATTAGGCCAGCAGCAAACAAATGGATTAACGAATACCTTGCCAGACTGAAAGGTGAACCGTGGCAAGCCATCCACCCTTTGCTTGAAGGTGTTCTTGATGAAACCTATGGCATCATGGTTTATCAGGAGCACGTATCCCTTGCTGCTGTAGCTCTGGCTGGTTTCTCCCATGCCGATGCAGATGGTTTACGAAAGGTGATGAGTCGTAAAGACAAAGCCCGTAAACTAATGGACTATTTCAACCGTTTTGCCAATGGAGCCAGACAAAACGGGGTGACAGATGAGCAGATAGAGCAAGTCTGGGACATGATTTTGTCTTTTGATGGCTACTCATTTTGCAAACCTCATTCAGCCAGCTATATCAGGGTGTCGTTTCAAGCAGCTTATCTGAAATCTCATTACCCAGCAGCTTTCATGGCAGCAGTGATTTCCAATCAGGGTGGGTTTTATTCCACCTTTGCCTATGTGTCCGAAGCCAGACGTATGGGGGTGGACATTCAGCCACCAGATGTGAATCAAAGCAACAGCCGTTGGACTGCCAGCAATAATGCCATAAGAGTTGGCCTGATGAGTATCAAACATCTGAGTACCGATACACAGTCAAGGATTGTTACTGAAAGACAATCATCTCCCTACCAAAACCTGAAAGACTTTCTAAACCGAGTACGGCCCGATGAGGAAGAAGTCCGTTCCATGATTCATGCCGGTGCTTTTGATGGCTTGCATACAGAAACACCACGGTCAGCTTTGTTGTGGGATGTGGCTGTCTGGAAAAAGAGACAAGGCAAACCCAGGAAACAGGTGGACTTGTTCAGCAAACGAGAACCTGAGAGCAAACCACCAACCTTTCCACCAGAAAATAAGACCGAACGACTACGACGTGAATTCACTGCCCTTGGTTTTCTGTGTGACAGTCACCCAATGGAATTATTCAACAAATCTTTGAATAAGCAAGGGATCATTAAAGCTAAGGAGCTTAACCTATACGCAGGTAAACGAGTGAAGATGGGAGGCTTGCTGTTGACTGGAAAGGTCGTGTCCACCTACAAAGGCGACCCAATGGAGTTTATTACCTTTGAAGATGAAACTGGCATCATCGAAACGACTTTTTTTCCACGGGTGTACCGAAAATTCTGTGCCATCCTCAGCCGTAATTACCCTTACATCCTGATGGGCAAAGTTGATGAGCAGTTTGGAGCTTGCACACTTACTGTGGATGCAGTGGTTGCCATACGGTAAAACGAAGAGACCATTGCAAACGAGTATTCAAAAAACAATTTGAGTCTTTTTCAGGGATAAGAACAATAACAGGTAAACACATCTAATATCACTAGTGTCCCAACGTTGGAGTTTAAAAGCACTGTAAGGCTTGATAATAACAAACAAATTGTACCATTTTAATATTTTTCGACTTGAAATTGGCAAATAAACCTGTGCAACCTCTAAAACAGCAGGAGGAAGCACAAGATGTATACTGGAAGAACAATTTTTTCGCAATTGATGGACATGATGCCCATGTATGAATTTGGAAAATGTGTCGAACGTTATCGGGGAAACTATAAGGTAAAATCCTTTAGTTGTCGTGACCAATTATTTTGTATGATTTTTGCTCAACTGACTTACCGTGAAAGTCTGCGTGACATCGAAGCCTGCTTGCGGTCTATGTCTGACCGCCTTTACCACATGGGCATTCGTGGGCGTGTTTCACGCAACACATTGGCCAACGCCAACGAGAAAAGGGATTGGCGCATCTACGCCGACTTCGCTCAAATTCTTATCGGAATAGCCAGAGAGTTGTACGCAGATGATGATTTTGGACTTGAACTGGACAACACAGTGTACGCCCTTGATTCTTCAACCATAGACCTCTGCCTTACCTTGTTTCCATGGGCAAGATTTCGCAAAACAAAATCGGCGGTCAAGCTGCACACATTATTAGACTTACGTGGTAATATACCAACATTCATTTCTGTTACCGATGGCCGTGTTCACGATGTAAATATACTTGACGAACTCATCGTGGAGTCTGGCTCCATCTACGTTATGGATCGTGGTTATCTTGATTTTGCACGACTCTACAGTGTGGATCAAAGCGGAGCATTCTTTGTAACACGAGCCAAAAGCAATACAAAAGTGAGGCGACAATATTCCAGAGAAGTTGACAAGTCTTGTGGACTCAGATGTGATCAGACCGTTGTGCTGACTGGCTATTATGCGAAACGGGATTATTGCGGGCAGTTACGTCGGATCAAATATTACGATCTTGAGACAGAAAAACTGCTGGTCTTTTTAACCAACAATTTTACTCTTGATGCACTTACCATCGCCCAGCTTTACAAACTTCGCTGGCAGATAGAATTGTTCTTCAAATGGATCAAACAGCATTTGCGAATCAAGGCATTTTTTGGTACAAGTAAAAATGCGGTTAAGACTCAAATCTGGACTGCAATCTCGGCTTACCTTGTGGTCGCCATCGCAAAAAAGCGTTTGGATCTTGAAACGAGCCTTTACACAATATTACAGATTTTGAGTGTGACTCTTTTCGAGAAAAGCCCTGTTTTAAAGGCTCTAACAGCAAATAGTTACGGTTGCGACAGCAGCAACTCTGATAAACAGTTGGAATTATTCACTTAACACTGGGACACTAGTGATCTAATATATATTTTCCAGACAATCAGGACAGGGTTGTAAACAAAATCTACCAGGCATCCTACCGACCCACATCTTCGAATAGCGGGAGAGCTAAATTTCTACAATAGGGGTCCCAGATCCACAACTCGGTCTCTACTCTCTAACATGTCCATTTTTTTAGTTGGAACGGCCAGAAATCGGATTGGAAAACTGCTAGTCAGTATTATTTGGATGTGTAATATTTCGTGGTTTATAACTCAGACAGAATGGTAGTCAGACGTTTTGCCAGCTTAGTCTTATATAAACCTGACACAGAGTGGTTGGGTGTAAACTTTTCTTGACAAAAAAAGATTATAAACTTTTGAGTGATGTATATAAATCACGATGAATGTTGATTTCTACTAATATAAATAATCGAAGAACAAAGCACTTAACCCTTTGAAAATACGAGAAATACGATATATTGTAATTAGAGAAAACAAGCTGTGTAAAAGCAAAACTTAGAGATTGTAGTTAATTTCCATTTCTTGGCACGCATGCTGCACTTCATTAAGCTGTTGATTGTACATTTTTAGAAGTAAAAAGACTAATGTCATTTTGAAATAGTTAAAAGGAGAGGTTATGAAACAAAGTTTACTGTGGATTACAATTATCTGGTCCGTCGTTTTCCTTTACGCATGTGGAACTACACAGGATGAAGTTGTTGATCCTAGCGATGGTTTTGTGTCTGCTGGTAGCGAAGATACCAATGACAGAGGCAATTATGAAGATGGTGATGAATCCGCTGAAGCAGCAGATGGTGATACGCAAGACGGTGGTAATGATGTCGCCCGGGAAATCGCAGAATCGGATATTTTCCAGGTTGTCGACAGCACAATCTTTGTAATCAACCGATATCGTGGATTGGCAATTATAGATGCATCCAACCCGAATGATCTTAAAATCGTCTCTAGAGTTTCGTTCGAAGGAGACCCTCGCGAACCAAAAGAAATGTTCGTGACAGATGGTGTTGCAACCGTACTGCTATCTGCCAACGGCTGGTATTATGCCAGGGAAGCTGATGAAGATAAAACACACAATAGCGGCATTGTTACCATCGATATTTCTGATTTAAGCAACCCCAGCATTATTGAAGAGTTCAAAATGCAAGGAGCTATCAAGGATAGTCGTCGCGTAGGTGACGTGATTTACGTGGTCGGTTCAATGCAACGCTGGTGGGACTGGTGTGATGGTGAGTCGCAAAACGAAGGAACCACCGAAGTCGTTTCCATCAACATTGGTGACGCCTCCAATGTATTTGAAGCTGATCGTGAAAGTTTCACTGGTCAAAACTGGGCGATTTACGTGACAACCGAAGCAATATACGTTGCAGAATCGTTGCTTGGCGAAAATTGGTATGACTACGAAGCAGGCTCCCAAATCACCTACCTCGACATCTCCGATCCTGAAGGACTTATAATAAAGCGTGATACTTTCCAGGTTTCTGCAATCGTTGCCGACCGCTTTAAAATGTATCAAGACGAAAATGTTTTTGCGGCAGTCAGTAATACCAGTAGCTGGAATGGCGATACCCTGTTTGAAACCTTCGATGTCTCTGATACGAGCGACATCAAACCACTAGGCTCAATTACGGTAATGGAAGAGGAGAGCCTGCATGCGACACGTTTTGAAGGTCGTCGTGCTTATGTTGTGACCTTCCGCAACACCGATCCGTTGTTTGTGATTGATTTTACAGATGCTGATAATCCAACCGTTCTTGGTGACCTTGAGATCCCGGGCTGGTCAACTCATCTTGAAATTCGCGGCACCAAACTTTTGGGAGTTGGTGTTGACGACCAGGACGGCTGGCGTACGAAAGTTGCCCTGTTCGATGTTGAAGTACCCACCAATCCAACAATACTGGATACTGTCACTCTTGGTGAAGGATACTCATGGAGTGAGGCCAATGCCGACTGGAAAGCATTCAAGATATATGATGATGAAAACCTGATTCTGGTTCCTTCCAGTGGATACGACAATAGTTATCGTTCCTACGTAAACCTTTTGAACATAATCGATTTCGAAGGTGATGCGCTGACCTTGCGCGGCCAAATTGCTAGCCCAAGCCCGGTGCGTCGTGGATTTTTGGTTGGCGATCATATCGGTTCCATGTCCGAAACCAGCTTGCAAATGATTGACTATAGTGATCGTGACAATCCTGTTGTCCTGGATGAGTTGGTTGTAGCCAGCTATGTTGACGAGCTTCGACTTTGCGGTGATGCGCTTTGCAATACTGGTGGCGGCTGGTATGGCGGCAGCTCGCGCCTGCAACTGTTCGACCCGAATGATGACAGCGAATCACCTTACTGGGTAAGCCCCATTCTGGAACAGAGTATGTACGGTGGCTGGTATAACCAGCAAGTCATTAACCGTGGTGATCGAACCTATCTGCTTAGCCAGTCTTACGGTTACTGGTTGGAAGGTGACACAGAATCTGGTGCCTCATGGCAGGATGAACAAGGTACACGGGTTCATGCCTTTGACATGTCTGATTCCAAAAAACCCGAATACCTTGGATCTGCTTTGCTGAATAGTGAAAATTCCCAGAATCAATATTACTACTACAGCTACTATGGAAATAAAGCTGGCATCACGGATTCGAATGTTCTTGCACAGTTTGAAATCGACTACGATGACAACTACCGTCCCATGTACAATATGGCGACATTCGACTTAACATCTATTGGTGATACTCAATCCAAGGCATTCTTCAGTGATTTAAAACCACTGCTGGGTAATTACTATCTGGAACCAGTGGTTCGTGGAGACAGCATCTGGGTGCCGACTTGCGAAGAAGAAGGCAAGGATGATAACGGCCTTCCCTATATGCGTTGTTTTGCTAAAGAGTTGGACGCCAGTAATTCTGACAATATCGTGGAAGCTCGCAAGGTCAATATTCCTGGTCATTTGGTTGGTGCCAATGAAGATGCTTCGATCCTGTATGCTATTGACAAGCAGTTCGGCGAGAAAAAGGATAACTATGTTTCTTGCAAGCTTACACTTGAAATTCTTAAGCGCAACGAAAATGTCGCAAGCAGAGTAGCATCGCTGGACTTGTATAGTACGGATTACTGCTATTATCATGTCAGAGATTACGATACAAATCCCGATACGTCAGATCCATCCGATGGCAAAGAACCTGATGTTGCGGAAGAGCCAGATGGCGACACATCAGAGCCTGAAGTCGATGGCGATACTACAGAACCCAGTGATGGCGAGGATTTAGAGGGTGCAGTCTATGCTGCGTCTCCAGATGAAGAAGTGCGCACTTACACCAATTTGGCAGGTGTATTCTATGAAGCCGAGCGAATCTTCATTGTCGAATCAACTTACAGTTACAGCTATGGTGATGCTGTTTCCTCAGATGGCTGCGGTGGATACTACGATTACCAGGCAGAGTATACAATGGATGTCCGAGTCGTGGATGCTACGACTGGAGAGATTCTGGATACCATGGAACTTAAAGATGTTAATCAGGTTTCCCAGGTTGATGGTGGCGGTTTGATGTTTAAAGGAACCACCTATAATACCTATCCATACATGATGACCTTCTTGTACGTTACACCGCAGGGTGATTTAATTTCACTTGAAGAAGCTACAATGACAAGCTACTACTACAGCAGTTCGCAGTCGGCAATTGTTGACGGTAAGCTCTACATTCCAATGGGCTGGTCTGGTATCAGGAAATTCGACATTCGTTAACCAAATTTCTTAATCTTAAACCAACGGTGGCATCTGAACAATGTCACTGTTGGTTTGAGTTTTTTATGATTAGATCATTACACAATAAAAGCAAAGTAGCCACTGCGATTTCTCCCCTGGCAAGGATTGTCAAACGCCTGAGCAGCATTTGGATAAAAAAACAACGCAAATAAAACCACAGCTAAATACCTAGACATCTTAATTACCTTTCATTTTGTATTAAAATAGACCTGCATACCTACACATTGCAAGCAGAATCTTTCAAGCTTCACACAGGAAGCCCAAGAACTGCTCCATCAGAGAATCATTTCACTACCTCCTTTTTCGAATTTACAATAAAGATGACATCCTGAAGTTTGAGACCTATAGCTGATAAGGCAGAATGGAACAAACCATAGGTAAAATATTTTTATTCATATCCTTCTTTTATAATACTAACAGAAACTAGAGTATGACGCATTCTGCCATACCCCTGTAATACTAATTCATATGGGAATAGTTATTATGCATTGTATAGCAATTCACTTGACATCGAGCATTAGTAAGTTGATCATAGAGCTGTAATTAGTTCTCTCTAAATGGGGTGCATTATGAATAAGCTTATAACAATTGTGTTTTTGTCGTGTTTTCTGCTGTTTGCTTGCGATTCCGATTCTACCAACCCGCCCGATGGTGACACAGATGTCAGCGAGCTTGAGTTGGAAGCTGAAGTCGATTCTCTCGACAGTGATACGACCGATACCTCCAGCGATGGTGATGAGTTGGACGCTGAACTCGATGCAGTCGAGGATAATTCTATTGATGGTGATGATGACATTGATGCAGTAGAAGATGAGCTTGATATTGATTTCGTTGATACTGATGTTGTGGAAGTGGAACAAGAAATCGAAGTTGAGCAAGTGGTCTACCCACCGACTGTGATCGAGACCTTGCCCTACGATGTGCTGACGGTTACAGCTTGCGCAACAAAGAACCCTGATGACGACCTTCCACCTGCCACTGAGGTAAACAGGCTTGTTTGGGGCGATAAAAACGGCTTGCGATACTTCGTAGATAGAAGGTTTTTTGATGCCCCGCAGATAGGAATGTATAACAGCGGGAACTTTTTCTGGGTATACGATGAAGCAAACAAGACCTTTAGCTGTGAAAAAGAAATGGATAGTGCCGTCTTCGCTATGGATGGCATTAACACTGATGTCGGCAGGGTAATCTGGTTGGCACAAAAAAACCGCTTGGCTAAAAGAAAGCCCACTGGCGAGTGGCTCTACTTCGACATTCCCGATGCTCCCATGCCTGATGGCTACTATATTGCTGGTGGTATTCAGGTCGATGCTTCAGGCTGGGTTGCCGTTTGGGGTAAATGGGGAATTGCTTTTTATAATGACAAAACAGATAGCTGGAAACAGTTTGATTTACCTGCATTTGTTGACCAGCCCGTGGTTTTGCATGGTAGCTGGCATGAAAACAAATTTTACCTACCCGCTGGCTGCAAGGTATTATCATGGGAAATTGGTGCTGACAGTTTGATCGAGGAAGTAACAATAGATGGCTGTGATGAAAGTACTGGAGATGCACTTTATGTGATTGATAAAAACGACAACAACCTTAAGATGGCACAAGTTAATTGGGTTGGTGAACAGGAAACTTACGGAGCATTACAGAAAACTGTTAGTTTGGATTTGGTAAGTAAAGTTCAAAATTCTGAGAATGTAGCTGATATTTCAGAGTGCTATTTTGATGAATGTAGTGGTTCCTATCCAGAATTAGAAGCAAAGTTACATTTGCTTCCAGAGATGGCTGGTACACCAACTGCAACAATGGTCTCATCAATGAAATTTATGATACTTATAGGAAGTCAATGCACTTTAAATAGCTATGTGAGTCTAGGACCTGGAATTGTAGATAATGCTCAATGTGTCTGTGGTGGCGTGTTTAATGATAGTACTTGGAGCACTTCAATGACAAGCCCAATTGGATGCTACAATGCACAATTAAAAAAAAGTGAAGAGCAAACTATGTTTAGTTTAAATATTACTATGTTGCTATCTACAAGTTTCTGGCGGGACGGTGAAACCTTGTGGTTGGGAAGTACTCGTGTGTCTCAGGAATTGATTGATTAAATATAAAATTGAAGGGGATATAAAATACAAACTGCTAAATGGTATTTTCAGTATTTTTCTATGTGGATGCTTGGGCTTTTCTGTACTGTGTCAACAGCAAGATATCTGTTTGCAAAATCTTTACTTACTATTGCTAGCAGATGACTCCTCGTAATAACGAAGAATTCTTAATCGTGTAGCACGATCAATGGCGGTGTATTGATCGTTTTGGGCTTGAAGCGGTTGGCATAGTCCTGGTGCGCTGATACGGTCTGACCCAAAGGGCATTACTGCGCTCGATTTTCATGGCTTCATTTAAAAGAATTTGCATAGCTTGTGCCATGCCAGCAAAACCATTTTCATGCAATAAATTCCAAAGCATCCTCAAATCTGTTATTATCCGTCGGACGTGTCATGATCCTCTCTCCTTTCTCAATCTTTTGCGATATTGAGTATAAGAACGGATCTGGCTCGTCGTTTCAAAAAAGAGCGTTACACGACTCTATGGTAAAGCTAGTATAGGAAGATGGTAGGAATTCATATGGTAGAATATTTTGTACAAATATTGAAGTAGATTATTGTTGGTTGTGGTTTAATTGCAATGCTCTAAACTGCAAAGGAACATCAGATGAACATTTCATTCAAATGTCTAAAGATACCAAAATATGCCCAAAAGCAGCTTATTCGCTTTATTACAAATCGGCTAGTAGATTTCTATTCTAATTTTCTGAGTCATCAGGTGTTAGAGTGAGGTCCTGCTTGTTCCCTGATATTTCCGTTCAGGTTTCCAACCTGAACAATGCTAAATACTATCAGGGCAGGATTGCTTAGAAACATGCTCAAACTCGTAATTACCTGGACTGCCGGACTGGAAATGGTTAACCTCTAATAAGTATCACTAGTGTCCCAACGTTGGAGTTTAAAAGCACTGTAAGGCTTGATAATAACAAACAAATTGTACCATTTTAATATTTTTCGACTTGAAATTGGCAAATAAACCTGTGCAACCTCT
>Ga0209692_10002527_pt1 | contig 19701 bp, 19 predicted proteins | sample tdDd472_FD_187129 | JGI IMG/M metagenome (GOLD analysis project Ga0209692, IMG submission 187129) | Marine sediment microbial communities from the Atlantic coast under amendment with organic carbon and nitrate - tdDd47.2 (SPAdes)... | ecosystem: Environmental > Aquatic > Marine > Coastal >... | reverse complement strand
CATCTTTTGCATTGCTACAACCGATAGCCGCACCGATATTCCGTTGAGCGCGTTCATAATTTGCTTGGCTCAGTCCAAGTTTTTTCAGGACATCTTTAGCGGCGTTGATTACCGAGGCTTGCCGTTCAATATAGCCGGCAAAAATACTATTACGATGTGTGAAAATCGGATGATGTCCAATTGCGGCGGTGACTAATACATCACGCCAACCCGAAATTGCAGGCATCGATCCGAACCCGATGATACTGCGCGGATACTTGCCGATTTTGTTATATAGCCCAAATTCTGCACTCTGGGTACGCGAGACATATTTATTCGACGACATCTTGCGGTAGCCGAGATCTTTCCATGAATAGGTGCTGGTAATCAATTGCTCGTCACCGTTATTCAGACCGAGTACCGTTTCGACAGTCCGCGACGGTTTATTACTGCGCTCAGGAATTTTGATCTTACCGTTTTCGATGTTTTCTAAGGTTTCAATGATTTTACTATTCTGATTGGTGAGGAAGTAATCGGCGCGTTGTGCCAGACACAAAGTACGGCGCTCTGGTCCAAATTGCCAGATAACAGGTGTGCCGTTTTTCCGCATATTGAGGTTACTGCGGTCTACATCCGTCAAAATAATGCCGATGCTCTTGGAGTCGGGTTTGGACAGATAACGCATGTAATAGATGTTTTCTTCATATGCAATTGGACGATAATTCGGTGCGCTAAAATCAGTGCTGGGTGGATTATCATCTTCCAGTGCTTCCAGCGCATATGCAAATTGTACAGCCCGTTCATCGGTCAATGCCTCATAATCAACGCGCTCTAATTCTTGCTGATAAGGCTCAGGGATCATGAAGATACTGTATCCCAATTCAAACGGATCATCCAATAACGATTTTAAGGCTTTGCGGCGCATGGAAAAGCTATCTTTTTCGTCGTTTGTCATTTCTGCAAAGGTACGGGTATCCCCTTTGGGAATGAACATATCATCCCAACCAAAACCATTTGTCCCGCGCAGACATTCCGCAATTGTGCCTTCGGTGTTACCCTCATGGACATACACTTCTTTTCCGTCATAGACTGCGATCAGGATTTTTGCAACAGCCGTGCGATCTCGTCCAGCTAACCAAATTTCGGCAATCATCCGACGCATTTCCACATCTTCAGAAAAATCTTTGATATACGTACCGGGTCGTCCGCCTAATCCACGTATCGCTAAGGATGTTTCCTCAACCAAAATCGGATTGAATCCATTGGCTTTGTAGGCTTCAATCGCTTTAAACTTGACAACCTTATACGGATCAAGGCTTTGGATTTCTTCGATATCTAGTTTCTTACCGACAACCTCATAATCACTGAGGATACGTTTAAATTCCTCAAGTTTATTGCGGTTGGTGGTAGCGACTTCAAAGTATTGGCGGTTAGTAGTATGTGCCTTGACAGCGTTGACAATCTCAGGCTCTGTGGCATAGAGTTTTCTTGGCATGGCTTAAATTCTATTCTCCTAATCGGACTTACTAGAGAATTATACAGTCGCTATATTTTATAAAAAGGGGGGATGATGATTGGATTGTTCCTGTGACATCACTAAATTTTTACGACACGAATTCGTACTAGAGTATTTTGGGATATTGATCGTTTTCTCAATCCATACTCGTTAATCGATAAGATCGACATCGTAAGGTAATATATTTTGAGCAAATTTCTGTAAAAATTCATCAAAAGACTGCGCTACAATACGGCTGTGTTGCTTGATGTCCTCAAAAGTAGCGTCCATGCCGCGTTCATGGCTGACGATATAGATAGACATATCTTTTCCCTTACTCCGAGTATCCACACAATAAGCATCACCACTGATTGTGGTTGCAATAACAACCCATCCATATTGATTGACAACCACTCCCGGTACTGCCTGAGTATTTTCTGCTTTGAGTTGATGAATAGGTACAAGATGAACTCCGTCCGATTCAATCGTGTTGACAGGTTCATACATAGTGAAAAACTCCAAAATAGAAGCCGGAATCCCAGAATCTTTGAGCCACGCTATATCCTCAGATGAAGCTTTTTTAAAGTGAGGAGTCTTCCCAAACAAATCCCTACAATTTTCTATGATTGCCTCGATGTGATAAGTGTTACTTGTCATCATTAACTCCCATCAAAAGCCTCAAACTTCATATCGGAATATTGGCTCATTTTAACAAGTGTATTAGCCCTTTTCCACCAGCATCATATAATTGTTAAATTGCTCGTTACAAATCGCCAACGATAAAAAAGAAATAATCTTGTGCGTCGGTCTTCATGCCGAGGTCATGCAACATCCTGAGCAGTTGGGCGCGATGGTCTGTGCCGTGATTGGCAACATGAATCAATACTTGCCATAAATCCATCACATTATCAGGACTTTCAGTAAAGGGCTTTGTAAATAACATGTCATCTTCCAATGTCGCCAGATAGTCACGCATCTGTTGTTCGACCTTATCCCATTGCGCGCGGATTTTCTCACGTTCAACAAGATCATCAGAATCAATCTCCTCAGGATTCTCCACCCCTCGTAAATCACTAAACCACCCATAATCGACATTCATTAGATGAACAACGTGATTCCGCACTGAGCCTACCGAATAATCCAATGGTTGTACAAATTGCTCCTGTGTCAATTCCACAATCCATGAGTCCCATATTTTACGATTCGCGGCAAAATGATAATCATATAAATGACGAAACGCTTCAGCATTCATTCTAGTTTTCTCCCACAACCGTCAAGAACTTTTGTTCTAGTATAACGTAAATCTCGTAGATGGCAAGGACACTTAAACGGCAGAATGTATTAATATAAAAATCTCGCGCAGTGTCGTCAACAGTTCCATTCTACGCTACACTTACACTCTCTTTGTTTATCCTATAGAAAGTGAGCCAACATGAGCAACTCATTGGTATATCTTGCAAACTCTAAAAAGGGCAATCCCTACGGCATCACTGTTGCGAAGCTTGATTATGCAACAGGCACATTAGACGTTGTTCAGCAAGTGACAGAGATCAATGAATGTCATTATCTGAACTTTCATCCTAATGGGAAATATCTTGTCGCAACCACGACAGGCAATAATCATGAGGTGGTGACGTTTGCAGTTGACCAAACGACAGGGCACCTATCGAAGATTAATAGTCTCCCTGCTAATGGAACATCCCCTTGTTATGTCATGGTGGAAGATAGCGAACAATATGTCCTGATGGTCAATTATACGGTGTCGGGAGCGCGTGGAAACATTCGCCTTTATCCGATTGATGAAAACGGTCAACTACACGCCAATACAGAAATGATCGTCCACGATGGACACAGCGTTAGTCCAACCCGTCAGCAAGAATCCCATCCCCATATGATCGTGACCACACCTGACAATCGCTTTGCCGTTGTCCCCGATTTAGGCACAGATAAAGTATATCTCTATGCTTTAGATACCACCCACGGCAAACTCAGTTTACACACCACCTTAGATTTACAAGCAGGAGCAGGACCACGGCACGTTGCCTTCCATCCGACACAACCATGGATGTATGTGATTAACGAATTGGATTCAACAATGGTCGCGTATCAATTTGATACAGAAGACGATAGTTGGACACATCTTGCAACTGTTTCGACCTTACCAGCCGATTATCAAGAGAACCCCGAAAAACCAAATTATCCTGCCGATGTACATGTTCATCCCAATGGTAAATTTTTGTACGGTTCAAACCGCGAACATGATAGCATTGTGATTTATGCGCTAGATGATAAAGGGATTCCATCGCTCATTGGGCATGAATCCACACGAGGACGCTGGCCTCGTGGCTTTATGGTTGATCCAACCGGAAAAATCTTGATTGCTGGTAATCAAAATAGCGATACTGCCGCCGTCTTTGCAATTGATGGCAACACGGGGTTACTGACACATCAATCCACCATCGACTTAGCCGCCCCTATTGCCATCAAGATGTTAGGATAGAAACCGAATATGCGTGTATTAATTACAGGTGGACAGGGACGAGTCGGAACACCTGTCTCGCAGAAATTTGTTGCCAATGGGTGGGACGTACGTGTTATTAGTGTCGAACCCAAAAGCGCATTAGATGGGGTTAGCTATGCCCAATGCGATATTTTAGATTATGATGCGGTACGGGAGCAGGTCAAGGGGTGTGATGCTGTGGTACATCTGGCGGCAATCCCTAGTCCGCGGAGTCATCCTGCCCCTGAGATGTTCAATATCAATGTCTCAGGCACATATAACATCTATGAAGCCGCCGCTCAAGCAGGTATCAAACGGGTAGTGCAAGCCAGTTCCATCAATGCCTTAGGATGCTTTTGGGGCGATGATGATCGACGGTTCGAGTACTTCCCGATTGATGAAGACCATCCCAATTATACAACCGATGGCTATTCTTTCTCAAAAGAAGTGGTAGAAGATATTGCCGCTTATTATTGGCGACGCGATGGTATTTCGGGTACATCGTTTCGTTTTCCTGCTGTCTGGACACAAGATATTGTCGCACTTGGGAACTTATCAGAACGATTTGCAGAAAAACGACAATTTCTCCAAGATTTTCTAAATCTGCCAAAATCTGAACAAGAACAACAATTAGCAGATGCCCGTGCGACTGCCTTAGAAGGGCGCGCGAATCGCATACTCGAATACGCCGCGAGTCAATCGGGTTTGAGTGCAAAACATACATTTAGCGATGACCCGTTGTGGAGCGCTTATATGCACGATCGCTATAATTTTTGGGCATATATCCACACGGATGATTCGACACAAGCGATTGAAAAAGCAATCACAGCGGATTATGAAGGCTCACATCCACTGTTTGTTAACAGTGATAGCAATTCACTCAATATGGATACCGAGATATTGTTGGGGCTCTTTTTCCCTGATGTCACCAAACGTGCTAAACCGATTCAGGGTGCAGATACACTTGTCAGCTTTGATAAAGCACGTGATTTAATTGGATATGAGCCGACATGGCGGTTGTCTTAAATTGTCGCCAAGCGGATTTCTATATGGAGCTTACCTAAGCGAATCGTATCTTTATCATGCAGTTTATAAGGCTCAAACGGCGTAAGGTGTGTACCATTGAGGAACGTACCATTTGCGCTACCATTATCAACCAGATGAAGTGCGCCAGATTTCCATCCAATCCAAGCATGACGACGTGAGACCCCTTTTTGTTGTCCGCCATGATGATTGAAGTCAATATCTAATGGGCTATCATCATCATCGCTCTGTCGTCCTAAGATCAATTTTTGGATTTTATGAGCATCAAACGTATATGGCTCGGTATAGTCAAACAAAACTTGTAAGATAATTGACATACCGGGCTGAAAATATGCGGTTGCATTAAGGGTATTGCGTAAGGGACCTGTGATTTTTTTCTCCATCGTATCGCAACAACTAGTGGTTTGTACATCAATTTTACCGTCTTCGGTGATCTCTAAAACAACTTGTGGGACTTTCCCGTGTATGGGACAGGGTGTACGACTGAGATTAGATGTCTGTGTGGCAACTACCACCCGTTCTAAAACAGGCAATAGAATAGAATCTGGTAACTGTTCCCGCAATTGTTCTAATGAGGTCTGTTGCCCTGCATATTTGAAGGTGATATTACCGATCATTTACTACCTATCTGAGGTCAATATTACAGTGTGTTTCTATCTTACAGTTATAGCATATGCGCCATAATAGTCGGTTTAAAGCTTGCTAAATAACTATATTCATCATAAATTTGACCTGTTACAATTTGCTATATTTTCTCATGATACGAACTGAAGATGACGAATTTAACCCCATTCTTAGCACGCCCATCGGCGCAATATAAAGAGAGCTTTATCAAAGCCACTTACGAGTATATCCAAGAACGCCTCGGTGTGACATGGAATCCACAAATTTTGGAAGAACGCTTCTCCGAATATATCGAAACCATTCATGATCAAGAAGTTGACCCGATGGCGGGTTATGTGCCGTCGTCGCAATTCTGGTTAATTGTTGACGGCGACATCTATGCAGGTGAAATTGATATTCGTCATCATTTGAATGAGTCACTTCGACGATTCGGTGGACATATCGGCTATAAAGTCCGTCCGACGCTACGCCAAATGGGATATGGGAAATTAATGTGCGCCATGGGAATTCAAGAAGCCAGAAAAATTGGGATTACCGACATTCTCATCACCTGCGATGACGATAATATCGGCTCACAGAAAATTATTGAAGCCAATGGTGGCATCCTACAAGATAAGATTGATAATAATCGCGGGGTTCTCACACGACGTTATTGGATATATCACAATTTAGACGGGTAATCAGTTCTTTGTTGTTGGTTTGTTACTAGTTAGCTAAACATTGCGCTATAAAATTCTGGATCGAGGTATATTTCAGGCAATCCCAATAAACCGATGGCGGTTGGCAACACCAAATAAAACGCAAAAATCAGCATCAAACATCCCGAGAAGCCGAATACCAGCCGTATCCATGACGGGATAATCGGTAGTCGCGTCGGTTCATGAATCGGACCTGCATAAAAATCCTCTTCGTTAATTTCAATACCCATTTGAGTCAACATAGTGGCAAAGGGATTTAATTTACGTTGAGGCGATTTGGGATTATCTTCAGGCAAGCGTCCCCCTAAGATTTTGGCGAGTGGGGCTTGTTGCGGTGAGGAAGTTGCGCTAATAAATAAATAACCACCCACCAACGATAACAGAACACCCATCCAGCGACCTGCACCCATCTCTATAAAGTTTAGCCCTGAATCTTGAAATGCCAGCAAGAAAAATAACAAAAACACACCCCAGACTTCACGCCATGCTAGCCACACACTCCCACGCTCACGATCTGTCATGATAGGAACACCTTGCGACAAGCGTTTATCTGCTTCTTTCCCTATTTTGGAACGCACGTCTTGGTTAGCAACACGCTCATAATATTGAAGCGCGAGATTACTACGTCCAGTTAGCTCGTGCAGTTCTGCAATACGATTGAGCAGGAGTGTATCATTGGGCTTGGTCTTTAACCCATTTTGTAAAATACGAATGGCGTTATCAAATAGCTCTTGCTTGACATACCCTTCTGTAATCTTGAGAATGCGCTTGCTTGTGACCCATTCTTTACTGACAATGATTTCATTGAGGGCATCCAAGCGATGGACATCGCGTTGTTGTTCGGCAAAGTCCCGCGCACTTAATAATAGCGTGGCATTCTCTGTGCCATCATCAACAGCGCGATAGAGCAACTCTTGAACTTCCTCGACCATATCACGCCCCATGTAATACTCAACCGCATGTTTCATAGCTTCTTCATGGTCAGATTGAATATCTAGTACAGCGACCCACTTATCAACTGCTTCGGGACGGCGATTGGTTTTGACCAATGTTTCTGCTTCTCGCATCAGCAATGTAATCTTCTGACGATTAGAAGTTTCTTTTTGGCGTTTTTGCTTGGGAGATTGGCTGATGGATTGCTTGAGTTTGAGGGCATCAACATTCTGCGGATTGATGGCAAGGGCGCGCTCGGCACACTGTAACTTTTTATCAGGTTCAGCTAGTGTCTGAGCCACCCATATCCATGCTTTATCGTTATTCTTATCGAGCTTAAGGGATTGAAGCAATAGGTTACGTCCATTGACCATATCACTTTGTTTAATCGCGGCAACACCCCGAATGTAATATTGTTGTGCATCCATAATCGCCACACAATCCTGTGTACTTCATTGATAGTTATATCATTATTGTAACCCAAAATCGCGTTATAGTGCCGCAACTTCTCCATTGGATTTAAAGGTATCAATAATCTCCTGAAAGATGGCATCACGCTCACGGAACACAGGTATAATTTCAGGATCTCGATGTTGTAACCATGAAGCTGTAATCATCAAGAAGATCATCGCAATAAACCCTAAACTCACGTGTTGGCTACACATCAAAGCCAGACTAATCACCAACCAGACAATCAGCAGATTATTCGCAAAATTATCTGAATGACGCGTTTCCAAAACACGGTTAACATCCCCTGCACAATTGATGCGGGTTTCGTCCCCTTGCCAGCGTTGCAATGTGCCTTCGATTGTGCCATTCTCATACTGAATATCAAATTTTACGGTATCAGGATTGATTTTGGTCAAGAGCATAGGATGCGGATACGCGACGTTAGAAATCAATTGAATGGATCGTTTGAGTGGTAAAGTTGACACAAAATGAAGTTCTGTAAAAGGGTGGGTATATGCCTTTTTTGATTTCATGGTGAACTCCTGATCTATATGTTAGATGGCTCTAACACACCACATTCGAGAGATAATTCCACAATACCATGAGATAACAATAACCTATCCCCCATTCCTTAGGGGTTTTGTTGTTTATGTGGCTTCGGTGTCTCCTTCGCCAGCATTTTCTGCTTCTTCCGCGCGCCGTTTATCCAGAATAACTTTGCGTCGGGCTTGCTCCTCTTGTATGGTCTGAATCGCTTGCTTGATGGCGGGAATTTTACCCTCCTCAAGAACTTTAGCGAGGTCTTCTAACGTGCCTTGTAACCCATCTAACATATACGGTGATTCAAGCGGGGCAATCTGTATCGCCCGTTCTAGAACATCAACCGCCAATTCTGCTTTACCAAGCGCATAACGGCTCACGACAAGATCAGCATGTCCCCAATAATTATTAACATCTGCCGCCGCTTCTGCTGATGATAATTTCTCGACTTCGGCATATGTTTCTAACATCTCGTCCCGTTGATTTTTTTGCATATAGAGCAATGCCAGATTACCAAAGCCGTATGAGGATTGTGGTGTGACAATCGTAGCTTGTTTGTATGCAAAAATGGCATCATCAATTTGACCGCGCCGTTTATACAATCCGCCGAGGATACCCCACCATGATTCGCCATCATCATCAACCAACTTCGGTGACAACTCCATCGCCTTAAGCAATAGTTGTTCCGCTTTATTCATGGTTTCTTTGCGTTCGATACCATCTTTTAATTTTTCGCCCTGACGACGCACAACATACCCTAACCCTGCCATCGCGGGTGCAAAATTATCGGCAAGCGAGAGGGCTCTTTCATAGTGATGCCGTGCTTTATCGAGATCCCCTTGCTGGGTATAGACATACCCCAAACGATAATGAATCACGGGGTTGTTGGGGTCAAGATCAAGTGATTGTTGATAGGTACTGACTGACCCTGCATAATCTTGTGCTTTATATTGGCGTTCTCCGAGCGGAATATAAGCTTGTGCGAGTAGAGCACGTTCGGTTGTAATGCGCCGTTCTTCTGCGGATTGTTCCAGTCTTTCTTGGAGGTCATCAGCATCTTTACGTTGTTTTTCGACTTCTTCATCAAATTGTTTTTTGAGATTTTCGAGTTGTGTCGCAACTTCTTGACGGGTATTTGCCAATTCGTCAGCGGCTTGGAAAACACGATTAAACCCAACATACGATAATGCCGCGGCAATAATGGCTAAAATCACACTGAACGCTTCAAATAAACCCAGTAGATTAAAGGCAAAATCCACATTATTTTGTACGGATTGACTACCTTCTTGTGCCAATAGGGCGGCTTCTTCTGCGCGGATTACGTCAAGCTGGACAGAATCAACCATCGCTTGCAAGGTTGCCGTAATATCAGCTTGATTAGTCGGTGTGCTATCTTGGGCTTGTATACTCAAGCTCATCAGCATGAATAATGCAATTAACCATCCAAACCAGATCAAACGACGCATAATCTTGTCCTTGTTTTTGTTGATAAACAGCCCTGCCCTATAGCAATGGGATGGGCTTTAGGTCAGGGGTAAACTCATTATGTAAAATGAGCTTCGAGTTTTTCCCACATGGTCTCAACACCTTCACCTGTTGCCAACAATTTAATATCCCCGCCTGCGATAATTGCCTGAAGGATTTTCTGATTGGCATGACCTGTGCGGAAAGCGGTCGCCAATTCCTCAGCAAACCGTCCACTGCCTTCCAAGACTAAGATCGGGATTTTTTGATCACCCGTTGCTGTTGCCAGATAAATATCTTGCTGTGCAATTTTCCCCCCATTAATTAGAATACCGAGGGCATGTTTCTTGTTTTTGCCACAAATACCACGCGTTAAGTCGATAATGGTCTGAGATTCGCCACCCCACTTGTCCGAATTAACGAGTACAAAATGAGAATGGTTACTATCTAACTCAGCTTCGCTATCCGGATTAGCCTTACCGGGGTATTTAATTCTTCCAATCGGGGCTACACCGATGAGGGGAAAGCTATAGCCATGATTGCGGCGTGCTTCACCAATCATCTGCATCACACCCGATTCTGTTCCACCATCAATGACTGTAATGCCATGCTCTGATGCAAACTTTGCGACACCGTCATCCATAATGGTACGGGTTCTGGCGATGTCCTCTTCCGACATCCCTCCAGCCCCTCCTGAAATAAAAAGACAGGGGGACGGCGATTTTAATCCCAGTGTACTGATGACTGCCTCAATAGGATCACCAGAGTCAACCTGAATAGCGGTTGATGTGTGTCCCTCTTCAAAATTGATCTCAAACGTTTTATGATTTGGCATAAGTTTATCCATACCGTGTGATGGGTTCGTCTTGGAATCACCACGCATTGAAGAGACACTACTATCAAGTGCCGCTAATATCAGTGCGAAAATGATACCGCCAATCAATGTCATGACATCCATTTGTCATACCTTTCTGTCAGGTTACCTTAAGTTTACAACGGTGACAGAAGATTGATGGGGTATATCCCGTAGGAAGCCCGTATATTTATCGTTAGGTTATCGAATGTCTGCAAAATTTGCCACTCCATTATTAGATTGGTTTGCCAAACACCGTGCGGATTACCCGTGGCGGCGTGATTCTACACCATATCATGTTTGGTTATCCGAAATTATGTTGCAACAGACGCAAATCGAAACCGTTATACCTTATTATATGCGATTTCTAAAAAAGTACCCTTCTGTAAATGACCTTGCAGACGCACCAATTGATGACATCCTGAAAATGTGGGAAGGATTAGGCTATTATAGCCGCGCTCGTAATTTACATAAAGCCGCACAGATGGTCGCTCATGAGTATGGCGGTGAATTTCCTGATACAGTTGATAGCTTGCTTCAGTTATCAGGTGTGGGGCGGTATACAGCGGGTGCGATTGCTAGCATTGCATTTGGATTATCAGCATCAGTGTTGGATGGCAATGTGATTCGTGTCTTTACTCGTCTATTAGATATGGATGAAGATGTTGCGCAACCTGCAACGAAAACCAAATTATGGGATATTGCCGACAAATGGGTACCCGATCAACACGCAGGAGATTATAATCAAGCCCTCATGGAATTGGGTCAGTCGATTTGTCGCCCCAAAAACCCAACCTGCGAAGACTGCCCGATACAAGCGCACTGTCTGGCATTTGCCAACGGCACACAATCCGAGCGTCCTGTCAAAAAGAAAAAAGCCCCAACACCACATGTTGATGTCACGGCAGGGTTGATTCGTCATGCGGATGGACGGCTCTTAATCGCACAACGTCCGATGGAGGGTTTGCTCGGTGGCTTATGGGAATTCCCCGGCGGAAAACTTGAAGACGGGGAAACACTCGAAGAATGCCTCGCCCGTGAATTACAAGAAGAACTCGCGATTCATGTTCAAGTCAACGATTTATTTGTCTCTGTAAAACACGCTTTCACCCACTTCAAAATTACACTCCATACCTTTGAGTGTACCTATCTTGGTGCGATGCCACCTTATACCGAACCCCAAGCCATCGAAGCCCTTAATTGGGCATGGGTCACAGAAGCCGAACTCGAAAAATATAGTTTTGGTAAAGCAGATCGACAGGTGATCAAGGCATTGAAGGCGCGCAAAGATATGCTGTTTTAGGAGAGTTATGAGTGCAAAACTCTAACTCGACAACCTGCGTTTTTCACAGGTAATTTCAGTGATACAATGTTTTATAAAGGCAATTAGGAAATCCCTATGCACAATATACCTGTACAAACAGTTTTTGATGTTCTTACTGATTTTTTGGCGACGCAACCATCCCTAGAAGACTTGCTAGCCTATCATCTCCCTGATGATTTGCAGGCACGAGTTGACGAATTGGTGGAGCGTAATGGTGAAGGGCAATTAACATTTGATGACCAGCAAGAGTTATTTGATTTTATGCGCGCCGATGAGGTGATAGGACTACTCAAAGCAAAAGCAAAATTGAAGATGCGGAAAGACGCTGAGTGAGCATAAACAATGAGCAACGGCAATTAATTCGTGAACGCGCAAATCAGTGTTGTTAATATTGTCGTATCGCACAAGAAAACCTGTTTTCAAAATTTCAGATTGATCACATTATTCCACTCAAACATGGGGGACTTGATGAGTTAGATAATTTATGTCTGGCTTGCTTGCTTGGAAGTAATGGTTACAAGGGACCGAATGTTGCTGCACTTGACCCTGATACAGGTGAGGCAACCAAACTTTATGATCCGCGACAACAAACATGGGATGAGTACTTTCTCATAAATTCTGATGGGGTTTTAAAAGGACTCACTCCAGAAGGACGCACAACAATAAATGTTCTGAGAATTAACGATAAAAAACGAGTAAAGCAAAGATGGATTCTTATCCTCGCAGGCGACTATCCCTGCTAAATTGTGAAAAGAAAATCACTCGCATTTCACAAAAACACAAATAAAGATACGCTACCGACGAGACACACTTCCTGCATCATAGCTATAATAATCAAATGAGTGTGGATTAAATAGAATGTTCCTCGTGGAAGGGCTCGAATTGTTCATCAAGGGCGATTTTCGCAATTATTCGCTATCGGTTTCCCAATTATCCATGCGGAATATCACACGCTGAGGATCATCACCACTGATGAACTCAACCAGATTTTTGTTGTCTTGTCCTTCAAAACGGGTCGAAAGTTCAAAGCGGTCAGGATTCACCCATACCTCGAAGGTATAACCATAACGCAAAGCATTAAAATAACTGGCACTCTCTTCCATGACCTCCGCCGTACACGTGCCACCTTCCATCGGACACCCTAGCAAGGTCTCCCGTGAGCCAAATAAGACCCGCTCTGCCGAGACCCGTTCTTGTGTGTCGGCATCGATATAATAAAAATCCCAATTCAAATCATGGAGTTCCCAGCGTTGTGTCTCAGGATTAAAGACATCCAGTGTCGTATGTTGCGAAAGATACCCCGGCACAGGACGATATAAAAAGACCAATCGGCTCTCAATACCCAATTCAAGCAACGTCGTCAACATCGCCGTCGAGCGTCCATCACATTGCAAGAAGGGCTGTTCTTGGGTGTCGCCTTGTGCATAGCTAAACATCAAATCAATCGCATCACTATAATCTGCGTTGTAAGTTTTTTGCTGGTCAAGGATGCTATTGGTCTGGATAAAGCGATGTACTGCGTCAATTGTCTCGGATACGCTCAAATTCTGGTCATGGAAATATTGAGCGGCAGGTGACAGTTCCGCATACTCTCTGGCAGGGATGCTCAAGCGACGTACCCGTTGGAGTTCAAATATCTCACTCCATTCACTACCCATGCTTTCAAATCCACCATCGGCATTAGTGTTGACGATAGCCACTTGCCAAAAAAATGTCCCAACATCAACACTAAAGCTATCAATCTGCTCAGTGACCATGAGCGAGTCATCCACTGTCCAGACTTCCTGATGCGCTTGATCTTCCGCCCAGATACGCACCACAAAGCGCTGTGTATCCGTCAAAGCAGGTTGCCATAACCAACTCAAAGTCAAATCAGACTCGACAAATTCTGACCGATCAACAGGTACAATTAAGTCAGGGGCTTGTTGAGTGACAGACGTTGGTTGCGGGGTTATTGTCGCTATAGGCTCGGCTATTGGGGGTGAACCAGCCCAGTACCCGATCACACCCGTGACAGTTGCAATAGCCACTAAAATAACAACATACTTCAACTTCATCAACAGGTCATATCCTTAATGTTCAAATGGTCTCTCATTTTAGGGCACGTTACACCCTTATGATATGGGTGATTTATTATCGTCAGCGTTCCTAGTCATTCGCTCAAAGTTAAAAGCGAATGACTATTGACACAAGAAAATGTACTACAAAACCTACATTAATTATCTTGATTGGGAAGACTTGCCATATATTGCTCAACCTCTGCCTGCATGTCTAGCGCAACTTTGAAGTCTGATGAGAGTGCAGATAAACGGTTGATAACATTTTCATCGCCTATTTCTTCCAGAGCAAGCACTTGAAAGGCACGTGGAATACGAATCTGCTCATGATCGTGAAAGACAATCGTTACAATCGTCCCCAACGGATTATTATCGACTGTACTAATTTCACTCCACATCCAGCGTTGGCGATCTTGTTCACTCTGTCCCCACTCTCTAGAGATCATTAAATCACCCGGTAACTGCTGTATTGCTTGTAATCCAGCTAGTTTTAATTGCTTATGAATCGGTTTGAATAAGCGTTTAGAATATGTTGCATACACACTGTCCCCAATTTTAGGGTACAACTCAACCATCTTATCATAGGTGTCCTTTAGCGCATCTTCCCAATCAGAATAGATGTGGCGACTTATATAATCGGCAAGGATATGAATATCAAGACGCTGAGAATCTAACACATAATCTTTTAAAGTTTCCATCATGATTAACTCCATCAATATCGATAAAATGAATGTTCAGCAGTGTGAATGACTGCTAAACTTCATCATAAGGGGTTGGTGTATATGTGGAGGGTTTGATGAAGTTAATCACCTACATTAAACAAGCCCATCCTCTAATTCATCTAATCGTTGTAGGTCATCATGGAGTATCATCTGCTCCGCATCGGTCAGCACCAGTTGACGCAGTTTAGCCAGATATTGATTAGCAAGTGGTTTGTCATCCATATTCACAGCAATATCTGTCCGCAATCTCCATGCTTGTACCAATTCAATTGTCGTCGCGCTGGGTTCATATTGTGTCAAGGCTTTATCAAGCATGGTGGCGGCAGTCGAAAAATCCCCTTTTGCATCAACCAGCAAGTTAGCGCCGTGGATGGCACGGGATAGCGCGGTTGATAACTTGCCTGAGGGTGCAGAATCAGCTTGTTGGGGTGTTATTTGTATGAACCGTACCCAATTTCCACTCGGATCAACCACATTAAATCGGTAATCTCCAGCAGCATTATTATTGTTAGGTCGGGTGATGCGTGGAATACCAGCGACAGGTATTTTCCCAAAGTGTTGCTTTAGCCCATCTTTGAACACCTGATAGAGTGTGTCGGCAGACTCTATTATCACAAGACATGTACTATAAGAATTGGCAGGTTCAATCCCTTTCATCGCAAAAAAGTGCAGTTCAATATCGTCGCGTTTAACACAGGCATAAGTATTGGGACGCGCTTGCTGATAGGTGATCTCGAATCCGAGAGCAACATAAAAGGCTAAAGTATCGTTGATGGATATAGAGGGTAATGCAGGTATCGTAATTTCGTTTGCCATATGAATCGCTCCTCTTGATAGAATTAACAAAGAACCTCAACCGTAAATCCGCCCGATGCTTGCACATAAAATGTCCACGCATGATGTTGTTCTGGGGGGTGTACATCAAATCCATCAACTTTCAGTCGTTGATAAATTGTGTTGACTTCTTCCCTCGTATTTTGAATAAATCCAATATGAAACGATCGTGGATACTGCACTTGATGCGATCTCATCAGTGAGATAACCATACCATTGTCATCGTATAACATCATAAATTTACTATCCCCACCTTGAATCCGTAATCCAAAATAGGTTTCGAGGAAATTCGCTGCCGCTAAAACATCCGTAACAGTTAAATTGAGATGATTAATTTTCACTTAGTAAATCTCCCTATAGAAAGGTGTAATCGACAACTTGTGCAACAACTATTTTTATTCTAAAGGGGTGGTGTAATGGTGGAGGGTTTAGGTGTAGTGCATTTCGATAAGATAGCTAAGTTGCTGGATAATCGCTTGGGCGCGGTCTTCCAAGTCATATAAGCTCACTAGCCACCGATCTGCAACGACTTCAATTAATTCATTTGCACTTTCATCTAGGGGTAAATCGAGCGCATCACTCAAATTATCGGTTTGACCGTTATCAAACTGATGGAGCATCTTTAAGACTGCCATCAAACTATGTCCCGACTGTACCAATATTCGAATAACTCGCAAGCGTCCCAATTCTGATGTTCCGTATAAACGATACCCATTACTCGGATCACGTGGGACTTGTATCAAGCCATTTCGTTCCCAATTCCGTAACATATCAACCGTGACATTTAGATAGTGTGCGGCTTGGCTAATGTGCATTGTATTCGAGACTGTTTCTCGGATATATCCTGCTACCCAACGCTCCAAAAATGCCAGTGCTGATTCTGCGTGAGTGCGCTCAATCCGAATCATTGCCAAGTATTGAAAAGCCAGTTCCATTGCCATCTCATAATTTTGTTGAACAGCATATTTAACCAGCATCTCTAGGGAGGCTTTATATTCTACAAGATAGGGCCAGTGCAGAGTTATTCGGGCGAGGCGCGCAAATTCTAAGTGGAATACTGAATATTGCCGATAGCCATTTGTACCCCGTGGGATTTTGGGCAGATAGCCTTGTGATTCATATAGCCTGATTGTATTCACGTGAACACCTAGTTCTCTGGCAATATCACTTGTTCGTAAGTGTGTAACCGGCATGAATCCCTTTTTAAAAACATTACTCACAGATAAGTCGATGAATCCTTCTTATTATTATAAACTGTTGAATGAGAACCCTCCAGTAGTTACTAAGGTTTGCGATGGTCGATCCTATCATCATTCACCCTCAATTACAAAATTGGCATTAACATTTCGCAGAATTTTTACCCCGTAAGCCATGACTTCCGTTACAATGGAGGTATGAAAACAATTGCTCACGACTCACACACAATCAGGATACTCCTCCTGTTCATCACTGTATTGATTAGTGCATGTTCGACACGATCTGCCCAACCAATATCCGAATCTGTTACGCCGTCACTTGCGCCACGTATGACGATTGTTAATCGGGTTACGGTAGAGGCATCACCCACATCGGAGAACTTCCCAACAGTCACGCCACATATGTTTTGTGAAGGGGCTCCCGAATCATTTTTGATTATCGCAGAACGTGCACGCGTCACCCGAACCGATGATGATGAGTCCCTCAATTTACGGAATGGTCCTGGTGTTAATTATCGTATCATTGAGCAGATCGACCAACTTGAGACCTTCTTTGTGCTAGATGGGCCACAATGTAGCGGGGGCTATACGTGGTTTAAGATCAACTATAAAGGGCGTGTAGGATGGGTGGCTGAGGGTAATGAAAAACAATATTTTGCCGAACCCTATCTGACAGGATAATTCACGATGATTAAACAATTAAGCAATGGGAATCAACTCCTCAACTTTATTGCGTGTGATGTACCGCTTTCGCCTGAGGATGATCCCGATACACCACTCACATGGGCAATGGTTGTCATCAAGAAAGATGATCGCTACTTGCTTATGCACAATAGCAATCGCTTACAGTGGGAATGCCCGGGTGGTGGCATTGAAGCAGGAGAAACTGTTGAAGAAGCGGCTATCCGTGAAGTGATGGAAGAATCTAGCCAACATGTGATTGATTTGAAGTGTCATGGCGTATTCAAACTCCACTTGAAGCTGAAAGATCGAACAGAGTATGGCGCGCTCTATTCAGGGACAATTGATACGCTACAGCCATTCATCCTCAATAACGAAAGTGACCGCATCACCCTCTGGCATCGTGATGATATGCTCGATGATCGTCTAGGGGAACTCAGTCAATGGATGATTGAACGGTTACTGACGGAATGATTACTTTATCAAAGTGGACAGACACGCAGGTACTGTCCCTACAAAATTCAATTTTTTGATCCCTCATTTAAAAGACACATGATAAAATTTCATTTCGACATCATCAGGAATATCGTAGGGACTGCCTTCAATTTCGGTGATGTCAAAGGTTTCTTCCATCATCTTCATCAGAATCGGCGCATAATAGTCCGTAAATGTGAACACATGATTGCGGTCATGGGGTAAATCTGTAAAATAATCAGGGGTTACAGCCTCAGAAAATTCATGCACAACCTCAAATTCTTCAGCGCGTCCATAATAAGCTGGCACACTGTTAATGAGGTCGCCCGGAAACAGCAAACTGGTAAAAACATGTAGGGTTGTATTATCAGGTAATGTTATAATCGCCCGTAGCATCATATCATCATGGGCAGGTTCATGTCGTCCTGTGGCAACTGTTTTAGTATAAACACGATGATGAAAATTTGGCACAACTGTTGCAAAGTAATAATTGATTTGATAGATGCCAATACCCGCTAAAAAGAGCCAACATCCAACCTGTACCCATAATTTCAAGCGGTTTGTAACCCACCCCGTTAACGCTGACCATAACGTATGAATCCCAACTGCCGTAATCACCATCAACGTACCATAAACCACGACATAACGCGGGCTCGGCGCAGAAAATGTATCGAGGATGAGGTTATTCGCAACAGAAACACCAAATGCCCACCAGATAAACAATGCCCCATATAAGGTAAAAATCCGCCATAACAGAACCGCACTCCCCAATAAAAAGAATGGCACTAATATCGCTATGACATAGGCATATTCGCTCTGATAGAATCCGTCGCTAGTCTCGGTTTGTGTATAACGTTGCAATGCTTTATGAAATTGATTATCGGTTATCATACTAGTGGTATGGTCAATCAAAGTAACATTCTGATCACGGGTAAGATAAAAGCGTGTTGCAAAAGCGAGGTTATGACTCCAAAAAGTATGATAAAGGGGGGCAATGACAACAAGCAAACAAAATCCCATAACTGCGAATTGCTTGAGATTGGGTAATTGAAATGGCAATTTACGCCGGCAAAAGACAATTATCCACGCCACCCAGCATACAAAAAACGCTGTAAAAAAGAGTCGATCCCCTTCGTAGAAATAATGCGTCAGCCCTAAGAATACCCCTGCCAGCGCAAAGTCCGTGACTTTCCGATAGCGCATCCCCCTTACCATATATGCGAAACACCAGATACCCAGTGTTGGTCCTGCGATGTTATTGATGCCGATACGGCTAAAGTGAATATGTGCAGGCATGAGTGCCACTAAAAATGCACTGAGTAAAGCAATCCGTAAATCAAATAATTCTTTTGCCAGCGTATACACACCGAGTACACCCCAGATACCAAAAAGCGCGCTAGGGATGCGTAGTACCGCTAAATTTGCCCCCAATACGGATTTAGGGATAACCTGTAAATACGAAAATATATCAGTAAAAGCATTTGAACTTGGATGGAGTAGTTGAACATAATTTCCATCAATCGTGATGATACCCTTGATGAAGTGAAATTCATCCATAAAGAAGCGGGCGGTTTCTTCTAAATTCCACAAACGCATGACACTAGCAACCAGTATGATGATGCTTAAAATTGTGTGATGCCGTTGCCATTGGAATCGGCGCAAATTGAAGCGTACCCCAAAACCATAAAGCAAGGTCAATAGCCCAATACATAATACCAGCATTTGTTCATGCACTTTTCCAATACCAAAAAAGATGGATAAGTTAGGCTGTAACCATGCTTGAGGCGCATTCATTAATGTTAAGACGACCATACAACCGACTGATACAGCAAT
>Ga0209692_10002526_pt1 | contig 19703 bp, 18 predicted proteins | sample tdDd472_FD_187129 | JGI IMG/M metagenome (GOLD analysis project Ga0209692, IMG submission 187129) | Marine sediment microbial communities from the Atlantic coast under amendment with organic carbon and nitrate - tdDd47.2 (SPAdes)... | ecosystem: Environmental > Aquatic > Marine > Coastal >... | reverse complement strand
CGTGATTTCGGCTTTCAGCTCGGCCAGCTTGAAACGAGTGTTCTGGAACGCGATGACCGGTTTACCGAAGGCTTTGCGTTCTTTCACGTAATCCAGGGTCCACTGCCAGGCGGCCTCGGCGGCAGCGACGGCGGTCAGAGCCACCTGAAGCCGCTCTGCCGGCAACTCCTGCATCAACTGGAAGAAGCCCTGTCCTTCCATGCTGCCCAACAGATTATCTGCCGGAACTTTTACGTCCTGGAAGAACAACTCAGAGGTATCCTGGGCCTTCATGCCCACCTTGTTCAGATTCTGGCCCTTTTCAAAGCCCTCCCAGGCGGTTTCGACCAGCAACAAGCTGGTGCCCTTGGCACCTTCTTTGGGGTCAGTCTTGGCAACAACAATCACCAGATCCGCTAGCTGACCGTTGGTGATAAAGGTTTTTGAGCCATTCAGAATGTAATGGTCACCCTGGCGAATGGCCGTGGTTTTCACGCCCTGAAGATCGGAACCTGCCCCAGGCTCGGTCATGGCGATGGCAGTGATCATTTCACCTGATGCCATTTTGGGAAGATACTTCTGCTTCTGCTCTTCCGAGCCGTAGTTCAGGATATAGGGCGCCACGATATCGGAGTGCAGCCCCCAGCCAATGCCGGACAATCCGGCCCGGGAGATTTCTTCCATGATCACCGCCGAGTAACGGAAATCGGCTCCCACACCGCCGTACTCTTCCGGCAGCATCGGGCACAGGAAGCCCAGCTCACCTGCTTTCTGCCACAGCTCGCGGCTGACCTGGCCATCCTTTTCCCATTGGTCATGATACGGAGCCGCTTCCTGCTCCAGAAACTTGCGAACGGAGTCGCGGAAGCCTTCAAGATCGGCGTCGAACAGAGTACGTGGAATCATTGCTGAACCTCGGTAAACGGGTTGGTTTATCGTTGTGTTCAGCAAGTCTGTGGCGGGGCGGGGTTTCGCTCAATGGTGAAAACCATCAATCGCTTTGGCCAAAACCATCGCCCCGGAACGGATCAGTCGACTTTCTTCTCACCCCAGCGGGGTACCAGGGTTTGCGGAAGATCCAGATGGTCGAGAATCCGGGCAACCATGAAATCGACCAGATCATCCACCGACTGCGGGTTGTGATAGAACCCGGGGCTCGCCGGCATCATCACCGCGCCCATGCGGGTGAGCTTGAGCATGTTTTCCAGGTGCACTTCGGAATACGGCGTCTCCCGTAACACCAGAATCAGCTTGCGGCGCTCTTTCAGGGCCACGTCGCCGGCGCGCTCGATCAGATTGTTGCTGGCGCCGGTCGCCAGTGCCGAGAGCGTGCCGGTGCTGCAGGGGCAAATTACCAGCGGCGCCTTCTCGCCGGAACCGGAAGCCGGTGGAGAAAACCACTCCTCCCGGCCAAAGACCTGTACCTGACCGGGCTGCGCACCGGCGAAGTCCGACAAGGCCTCTGCCATGGCAGGCGTGGAACCCGGCAGCCGAAAATCGGTTTCAGTCGCGATCACCACCTGGGCCGCCTTACTGATCATCACGTTCACACGGCAACCGTTGGCTACCAGGCACTGCAACAGACGAAGCCCGTACTGGGCTCCCGACGCGCCGGTAAACGCCAGATTAACAACCGGTGATTGTTCAGCCACGACGCTTCTCCAGTTCCGCCACCAGTTTCCGATGAATGCCGCCAAAACCGCCATTACTCATGATCACGATATGACAGGTCTCTGGCAGTCCCTCCAGCGCCTTCTCAATCAGTTCCTCCACCGACGCCTCCACCCTGTGATGATCCAGCTCACCATGTTCCGCCTGCCAGCTCCCCACCAGTTCCGGCAACCAGTCCATATCACTGAGATTGCCCCAAAGCACCCGATCCGCCAGTGCGGCACTCGGAATCAGCGTCTGCTTGTGCACACCCTGCTTCATGGTATTGGAGCGGGGTTCGATAATGGCCAGGATGGGCTCATCTCCCACCCGATTGCGCAATCCCTCCAGGGTAGACGCAATCGCGGTTGGATGATGGGCAAAGTCGTCGTATACGCGCACACCGCCGATTTCGCCCACCAGCTCCATTCTGCGCTTCACTCCAGAGAACCGGCACAACGCCGCCACCGCATGGTCAGGCGTAACGCCCACATGACGGGCAGCGGCAATCGCCGACAGGGCATTACGCACATTGTGCAAACCGGTCAGCCCCCATTTCAGAGTCGCAACCGGCTGCTCATGGTGGATGACCATGAAGCGGCTGCCATCCTCAGCCAGAAGCTCAGCCCGCCAGTCCGCCGTGCGGCTGATCTCGCTGCCGATGGCCGTATCCTGCACCGGACTCCAGCTCCCCATCTCCAGAGCATTATCCAGGTGACTGTCCAGGGCAGGTCGAATGATCAGCCCCTGAGACGGTACGGTACGGACAAGGTTATGGAACTGACGCTCGATGGCTTCCACGTTTTCGAAAATGTCGGCGTGGTCGAATTCCAGGTTATTCAGAATCAGGGTATTCGGGCGGTAGTGGATAAACTTGGAGCGCTTGTCAAAGAACGCGCTGTCGTACTCATCCGCCTCGATCACAAAGAAATCACTGCTGCCCAGCCGGGCAGACACCGGAAAGTCCTGAGGCACACCGCCTATCAGGTAACCGGCATCAAAGCCGGCCTGGTCGAGAATCCACAGCAGCATGGCCGTTGTGGTGGTTTTGCCATGGGTACCGGCTACGGCCATCACCCACCGGTGGCGCAGGACCTCCCGGGCGAGCCATTCGGGGCCAGACATATAATCAATGCGCCGGTTGAGCACTGCTTCCACTTCAGGGTTACCCCGGGACATGGCATTCCCGATCAGCACCAGATCCGGATTCGGCTCCAGGTTCTCGGGCCGGTAACCTTCTGTCAACGCAATGCCCTGGGCCTCCAGCTGAGTACTCATGGGAGGGTAAACGCCCTGGTCCGAACCGGTCACCTTATGCCCCAGCTCCCGGGCGATCACCGCCAGACTGCCCATGAACGTGCCGCAAATGCCCAGAATATGTATATGCATTAAGGTTGTGCCTCCGGTTTGAAACCTGCCAAGCCTCTACCATACTTTCTGCGCGGTCAAGAGCCGGCATATGCTCATGAAAAACCGCGGTGTTTGGCGTATCATCTGCGCCATCGTTGAACCAGCAGGAGGCTTCAGCCCGAGATGGCTATCAAGAACGCATTTTATGCCCAGTCTGGCGGGGTCACCGCCGTTATCAATGCCAGTGCTTGCGGTGTTATCCAGACCGCACGCAAACATCCGGACCAGATCGGCAAGGTCTATGCCGGCCGCAACGGCATCATCGGTGCTTTGAAAGAAGAGCTGATTGATACCAGTCTGGAATCTGACGACGCCATCCAGGCCCTCATCCACACGCCAGGCGGGGCTTTTGGTTCCTGCCGCTACAAGCTCAAGAACATTTCCGAGAACCAGCGCGAATACGAGCGCCTGATTGAAGTGTTCCGGGCCCACGACATCGGTTACTTCTTCTACAACGGCGGCGGCGATTCCCAGGATACCGCCTATAAGGTCTCCCAACTGGCCGATCGTATGGGTTACCCGATCACCTGCATTGGCGTGCCCAAAACGGTCGACAACGACCTTCCCTTCACCGACTGCTGTCCCGGCTTTGGTTCCGTGGCCAAGTACATTGCCACATCCACCCTCGAAGCCAGCCTGGATATCAAATCCATGTGTGAAACCTCCACCAAGGTCTTCATTCTGGAAGTGATGGGTCGCCACGCCGGCTGGATTGCTGCCGCTGGCGGACTGGCCGGACAGAGCGAAGGCGAGCCGCCTCACGTCATCCTGTTCCCGGAAATTCCCTTCAACCGGGAGAAATTCCTGGAGCGAGTGGATCAGTGCGTGAGGGATTACGGTTACTGCGTGGTGGTGGCGTCTGAAGGTGCCCAATACGAAGACGGCCGCTTCGTTGCCGATGCCGGCGCCAAGGATGCCTTCGGCCACACCCAGCTTGGCGGTGTTGCCCCGGCCCTGGCCAATATGGTGAAACAGGCGCTGGGCCACAAATACCACTGGGCAGTGGCAGACTATCTGCAGCGTGCAGCCAGGCACATTGCCTCGGCCACTGATGTGGAGCAGGCCTACGCGGTTGGCAAGGCTGCGGTGGAAATGGCCCTGGCAGGCAAACAGGCTCTGATGCCCACCATCGTGCGGGATCAGGCCAAGCCTTATCGCTGGTCAATCGGCGAGGCCAACCTCAGCGAGGTAGCCAACCAGGAAAAGAAAATGCCGATCCATTACATCACAGACAACGGCTTTGGCATCACTCAGGATTGCCGGGACTACCTGCAGCCGCTGATCGCCGGCGAAAGCTTCCCGCCGTTTGACGACGGTCTGCCCAGGGTTGCCAAGCTGAAGAACCAGCTGGTGGAGAAGAAACTGAGGACCGAGTTCGAAATCTGATCCACCCCAGCAGTTCCACAAAAAGAGCCCGGCCAAGTTGCCGGGCTTTTTATTACGCCACAAGCGCTGAGGTTTAACTGGCCGTTTGCGCCTCGTGGCGGCGCACATACGCCGAGAAATCGTCGAAGCCACCAACATACTCGGAACCCACCAGAATCTGGGGCACCGTGTAGACCGGATGGCCGATACGGTCGGCAATGTCCTGTTTGCTCATACCTTTTTCGATCATGTCCACCCACACGTAGGGGATGTTTCTGGATTCACACAGGTCCCTTGCCCGAACGCAAAAACCACAACTTGAACGGCCATAAATCGTGACCTGCTCCATACATACCTCCTGACTCAAAGGGTTGCGAGTGGCTGGCACTCAGCGCATTTATAATGTCGCAATAATGGCATGGCGAGCACCAATTGAAAATTGATCCTCGCCATGATCGTGATAGTAGCTGACGATACCGATATCGCCCGTGGAAGGGCCAGCCTCAGGTTTTCAGTCGGCCCAGTTCGCGATCCAGCACCTGAACCTGGCCATCGAGCGCATCGCCACTCTGGCGGACCCGCTGCGCCAACTCCCGCAGATCGTTGGCTGCATCGCCGATGTGGGTCAGGTTCCGGTTTATTTCCTCGCTCACCGAACTCTGCTCCTCAGCGGCGGTGGCCACCTGGGTGACATGCTCAACAATCGTGGCGATACGCTCAACCACTGTGGCCAGCGAGTGACTGGCTTCCCGGGTACCCTCTACCGCGCTGGTGGCTCGCTCCACCCCGGTTCCAATGACCGTTACCGCACCGTCCACGTCGCCTTTCAGGCGCTCAATCATGCCACTGATCTCATCCGTGGATTCGCGGGTTCGGGACGCCAGCGTGCGCACTTCATCGGCTACCACCGCAAAGCCACGCCCCTGCTCTCCGGCCCGTGCAGCCTCGATAGCGGCATTCAGTGCCAGCAGATTGGTCTGCTCGGCAATGCCTCGGATCACTTCCAGAATCCGGTTGATTTCCTCACTGCGCTGGGCCACATGACCAATGGCCGAGCTGGCCTGATCCATATCGCCGGCCAGTGCATCCACGCCCCGCAACGCCGTACCCAGAGTATCCTGGGTAAATCTAATGCCATCCCGCGCCGCCCGGGCATTATCCGCTGCCTCGCCAGCAAAGCCGGCCACTTCTCCGGCCGCCGCCGACATTTCATTCATGGCGGTTACCACACTGTCGATATCCTGGTGCTGGCGGGCGGTCTGTTCATCGGTATCCCGTGCAATGGCGCCCACATCCGAGGCCTGCCCCCGCACCTGGGCATTCACATCTTTGAGGTCGTTGATCATTTCCCTCAGGCGGGCCAGGAAGGCATTAAAGCCGCCAGCAAGGTCAATCAACTCGGCATGGGTATCAATATCCAGCTCACGGGTAAGATCGCCCTCGGCACTGGCCAGATTGCGCATGCGCTTACGGATTTCGTCCAGCGGCCGGGTAACCGAACTCACCAGCAACACCAATACGGCAATCGCAAGCACGACCACCACAATGCCCACCACGGTTTGGCGGGTGGCCGTGCTGGTTACTTCGTCTGACAGCAACGCCGTTATTTCATTCACACTGGCCAGGGCCGTATCGCGGGGCAATTCAATCAACAGCGACCATTCAGCACCCGGTAACGCGACCTTGACGGGATACGACACGGCGAGAATCTCACCGTTGTCGAAGCTGCCACCGTTGCGGTGCAACGCCGTAAACTCGCCAGCCAGATCCGGCAGTGCTTCCCGCAGTGGCCGGCCCAGATGCTCCTGATAATGACTGGAAGCAGCAATCAGGCCTTTCTCGCTCAATAATGTGACCCGTGACTGGCCGTCAAAGAGTTCCTCGCTGACACCGGCAATGGTCGACTGCAGCGTCGACAGGTTGATGTCGGAACCGACCACCCCGGCAAACTCGCCGTCACTGATCACCGGCACCACCAGGCTGGTCATCAGCTCGGAGTAGCCCTCTTCAATCTCATACTCATAGGGCTCCATCAGGCAGGGCTTTAGAGAATCGCGGGAACACAGATACCATTCGGCTTCACGGATCCCGAACTCATTGCGGTTGTCCAGGTATTTGGTGGCAGGGTCTTCGGTTCTGCTGAACACCACATTGCCGGCCGGGTCCCGATAGTAGTAGATCTCAAGGGTACCCTCATCACTGCTGTGTTCTTCCACGCCGCCGGTAAAGTAAATGTCCTGGCCGTCGTAACCATCCGGCTCAAACTGGGCGTAAATCGAACTCAGATGCTTCTGTTCCTCGAGCACAGCCCCAATGTTTTCCTGAAGGTCGCGCCGGCTGATCCTTCCGGAGCTGTCCGCTTCGATATTTCGGGTAATCAGGCTGCGAACCACTTCAGGCGTCTGGTAGGCGGTTTCGAATACCCCGGTCACCAGCTCACCGTATTTCCCTGCGGTCGCACTAAGCTGATCCATTACAATACGTTGCACCGTGCCCCGGGTTTCCCGGGTCAGCCGCTCCTCCATGGAACCGAGGGAGAGCTGGGCGGTGATAACAATACTCACACCCATGGTCAGCAGCAGTGCAATCACCAGGGCGTAGAGTTTTACGCGCAGAGAGAGTTGTTTCATGTACATCGAAACCTTTTTCTGTGAGGCTTAACCAACATCCTAGAGCATGGAGGCGTTTTTGGCCTACCTGACCCTGTTCCTGACATCTTTTGCCGCGGCAACGCTGCTGCCTGCGTATTCGGAAATACTGCTCGGCACCCTGGTCAGCCAGAATTATCCCCTGTTCTGGTTATGGTTCTGGGCAACCATGGGAAATACTCTGGGGTCAGTGGTTAATGGGCTTATCGGCCGGCAAGTGGATCGCTTTAAGCACAAACGCTGGTTTCCCGTCAGTGAACTTCAATTACACAAGGCACGAAACCGGTTCAATCGATACGGTCAGTGGTCGCTGCTGCTGGGCTGGTTGCCCATTGGCGGCGATGCGCTGACCCTGGTGGGCGGCATCATGCGAGTCCCCTGGCTGAACTTTGTTGTTCTGGTGGGGATTGGTAAGGGACTGCGCTATGCCTTTGTCATCTGGGTGGTGCTGACCGCGTCCGGCTAGGCAGCACCGCTCCCGTAAAGGTATTTTCTCAACAAGTCCTCGCCGTTGAACTCGGAGTGCAACACCGCAATGAAGGTGTAAACCCCGATCAGTTTTCGATTGAGGAACACGAATTCCTTGGGGGGGACACGAAAATAGCGGCTGATGGCGGACCTGGCGGCCTGCTTGGCCACTCTCGAGGGCAAATCGCTCTGTTTCCAGCGGTACTGGCCATGGCTATTGACGGCATAATCCGGCCACTGACTGCGATCGTTCGCCAGGGGTTCCAGTACTGACATACAGACCTTGCCAAACTTGTCCAGCACTTCCGCCGGCCAGTCCCGGCTCATGAATCTGAGCTTGATTCCGCCCTCAACAACCTGCTCCAGGTCCTCCTCGTAGGAAGCCCTGATCATCTGGATGACCGGCTGCAGAAAGTCAGACGAGTAACTCTGCACGGCGCCAAAATCCAGCAGGACAATCCGGTCAGTTTCCGAATCCCCCCCCTGTTCGCCGGCAATTCGGATCCGGTAGTTGCCGAAATTCGGGTCGGTCTGGATCTCTCCCCATTCGAATAGTTCCCGGAAAAATAATTCCAGAGCTGCCTGGCCCAGAGCACTGCGTCGCTCCAGTGGCAACTCACGAACCGCCACTGAACTGACAGAATGGCCGTGCTCATAGGTCGAGGCAATAATATGATCCGTTGAAAATTCTGCCAGCACTCTTGGCACCACAAAGCGTGGATCATGGCTAAGCATCTGGCGGAACTTTTCGGTGGTACGGGCCTCCAGCCGGTAATCCACTTCCCGGTGCATCATTTCCCGGACTTCTTCCAGCCAGTCGTTGAATTCAGGGCCGAAGCTGACCAGCCGCGCCACTTTGAGCAGATGAGCCACAGCGTTCAGATCACTGTCGACGGCATCGGCAACACCGGGGTACTGCACTTTGAGCACAAGCTCCAACCCGTCGCTACGGCGTACCGCACGATGAACCTGGCCAAGTGAAGCGGCTCCTATAGGCTCCGGGTCAATATCGAGTTCAGAAAGCCGGCTCTCCCCCAGTTCGGCTTTGAGCACCCGCTCGATGGCCGGCCACTCCAGAGAGGTGGTCTGGTCTTCCAGAGTGTGCAGCGCCTCAGTGACTTCTTCGGGGAGAAAATGCTCGCCGTACAGCGCCATGACCTGGCCGATCTTGACCACACTGCCCTTGAGCCGACCAAGTTCGTCCACCAGAAACCGGGCCTGACTGGAGAGCATTGCCCGATGCCGCTGCTCCCGGGTTTCCTTGTTGCTGAACCAGTTAGTCGCCATATGGGACGCCATGCGCGTGCCTGCGAACAGTCCGGCTCTGGTCAGCGACAACCTGCGCTCAAAGCTGCCGGTCTTGATACGGGAGACGGATTTTCCGGGTCGGCTGGAAGACATGAAAGACCTGTTTCTGTCAGGAAATGTGAACGCCTGCAATGCATCTGACCATTATACGGATCTGGGCGCGCGACTACCTAACCCAGTCGTCGCGCCGGCACTGCCCCTGCAGCCAATGTGTATAAACTTCGACCAATTTAAAAGAGTTCGTGACATCGGTTACGTTTTGACACAGTCACAGATCACAAAGCGGTCTAGTATTGGTTGACAGGGTTTCTGTGATATTTATCAACTACAACAATACCACCCACACATGAATCAGCCCGCTTCAAGAACGCCAGACGCCGAGCTGTCGCAGTTTCGCGTTAAAGGCGAAATACCGGTACCGGCCCTGATCAACGGCCTCACCTGTGCGGCAGTGCCGTTGCTAGTGTTTTTCGCCTGGCGCTCGTCCGGCCACGGCGACCCGTTAACTTCACGGCTGCTGCTGGCCTTCGCCGCCCTTCTGGCCATTAATGCGATCGTCTTTCTGAGCCTGGGCCACAAAACCCTCCAGCGCCGGGCATTCATTACCCTGATTATCGCTCTGTTTACCTACCTGGCCATTCAGGCGGTTGAAGACGGCTCGGCCATCATCTGGCTGTTCGCCTATCCCCCCATAATCTTCTACATCAGTGAAGCCAGAGTCGGCATACTGGCCTGTGTGGGCGGATGGCTGGCCGTATTATTCCTGTTCAGTCCGTTGGGGGATATGGTTTTTGACTCGCCCTACAGTACCAGCTTCCGGCTTTCCATGATCATCGTGCTGGCTTTCGAAATGGCCACTTGCTACATCCTCGATCAGAGCCGGCGGCGGAGCAAGCTAGGCTTGATCCGGCTGGCCGCAGAATTCGAGTACGCCGCCAAACACGACGCACTCACCAGCCTGGCCAATCGCCGCGAAGGTTTGGAACAACTGGAAACAGAGTATCAGCGCTACCTGCGTAACGGTCGCAGCTTCTCGGTTCTGCTGATGGATATCGACCTGTTCAAGAATGTGAACGACAGCTACGGTCACCAGGCGGGCGACGACATGATCGTGTTGGTTGCCCGCACCGTGACCGGCCAGAGCCGCAAGGTGGACACCATCGCCCGCTGGGGCGGAGAAGAGTTTCTGGTACTACTCCCCGAAACCGCCCTGACCGAAGCCGCCGCCACGGCAGAGCGAATCCGTTCAGCCGTGGCGAGCCAGGGCATTGACTGCGCGGGCAAGCGAGTGACCGCCACCATCAGCATCGGCGTGGCATGTATACAGGGCTCGGAGTCGATCGATCGCCTGCTGCAACGGGCCGATGAGGCGCTGTATCAAGCCAAGACGCTGGGGAGAAATCGCGTGTGTCAGGCTACTGAGGCGCTTCACCAGCCCTGACGTTGCTCCACCTGACTGTGGCCCAGGCCGTCGACCAGCTCGCTCACCAGCCGGCGCTCCAGGTCATAGACCGAGGCTCCGGCCTCAAAATCACTGACTTGGCACATGGACATGCCCGCGTAGCCACAAGGGTTGATTCGGGAGAAGGGTTCCATGTCCATGTTCACATTCAGAGCCAGGCCATGGAAGGAGCAGCCCCGGCGGACCCTCAAACCCAAGGACGCAATCTTGGCGCCGTTCACATAGACACCCGGCGCATCTGACCGCGGTGCTGCTTCAATGCCGCCTTGGGCCAGGGTACGGACAATCGCCTGTTCAATAGCACTGACCAGGTTACGCACCCCGAGTTTACGCCGGGTCAGATCAATCAGCAGGTAGATCACTAGCTGCCCGGGGCCGTGGTAGGTCACCTGGCCACCTCGATCAACCTGAATCACCGGAATGTCTCCTGGCAGAAGGATATGCTCGGCTTTGCCCGCCTGCCCCTGGGTAAACACCCGGGGATGCTCCAGGCACCAGAGCTCATCCACGGTGGCCTCGTCCCGGTTGGCGGTGAACGATTTCATCGCTTCCCAGGTTTCCATGTAGGGCTGTTGCCCCAGTGACCGCACGATGAGGTCAGCCACGGTTACAGCACCATGTGAACGCGGCCACTGGCCTTCAGCTCTTCAAACAGTGCTTTGAGCTGATCTTCACCGGTCGCCACAATTTTCAGCTGAACCGAAGAGAACCGGCCTTTGCTGCTGTCGGTCACCGAGATGTCCGCTTCAGACAGTCCCGGGGCATGCTGCTCAACGACCTCCACCACAAATTCGGTGAAATCGGGCGCGGCATGGCCAATCACCTTGATGACATAGTCACAGGGAAACTCGATTTTTGGTGCTTTCGGCTCAGTCATGCCGCACATTACTCCCGGCTAAGGCAAACAGCGCCTCAACCTCAGTTAAACAGTTGAACAAAAAACAGCTTGATGGCATCCCAGATGCGCTTGAACAAACCGCCTTCCGGCACTTCTGTGAGCGCCAGCACAGGCTCATCCACCAGGGTTTCACCGTCCAGAACCACACGAACACGGCCCAGCTCATCTCCCACCTTAATGGGCGCTTTTATCACGGAATCAAGGTCGACCACCGATTCCAGTTTCTCGCGGGAGCCACGGGGAATGGTGACATAGATATCCTCCGGCATGCCTACCGACACCTCATCCGCCTGACCGCCCCACACTCTGGACGCCATCAGCTCCTGACCGGCACGGAACAGCCGCTCGGTTTCAAAGTAGCGGAAGCCGTAGTTGAGCATTTTCTGCACTTCCTGGGCCCGGGCCTCAGAGCTGCTGGTACCCATAACCGTAGCAATCAGCCGGGTCTCACCCCGCTTGGCCGACGCCACCAGGCAATAGCCGGCCTCTTCCGTGTGCCCGGTTTTCAAACCATCAACGCTGTCATCCCGCCACAGCAGGCTGTTTCGGTTGGGCTGACGAATATTGTTGTAGGTGAAGTGCTTCTGCGCATACAGCGGGTAGTTTTCCGGATAGTCCTGGATAATATGCCGTGCCAGGACCGCAAGATCGTAGGCGGTTGAGAAATGGTCTGCGGAGGGCAGGCCAGTGGCGTTTTCGAAGTGGGTATCTTTCATGCCCAGCAGTTGCGCCTGCTGGTTCATGATGTCCACGAAAGCCCCTTCACTGCCGGCCACAAACTCGGCCAACGCCACAGACGCATCGTTGCCAGACTGGATAATCACACCCTTGAGCAGATCCTCAACGGAAACCGAGGTGCCCTCCTGCACGAAGGTTCGGGACCCCTCTGTGCGCCAGGCCTTGACACTGATAGGCACCATATCCGACATGGAGATACGGCCTTCATCCAGCTCGCGCTCGACAATATAGGCCGTCATCATTTTGGTCAGGCTCGCTGGTGGCAAACGCTCATTGCTGTTGTGCTCCATGATCACACGACCACTGAGCGGGTCCATCAATACCCAGGAGCTACCGGCAATCTGCGGCGGCGACGGGATCAGTACCGCCTGCGCCGAGGCCTGCCCGCTCATCAGCAACAGGGAGAAAACCAGAAACAGGGTTCGAGTTACAGTCTTGAAAGCCATGGATAGTTTCATTCGTCGTCAGATGCTTGTCTTATGTTGGTTCTGAACTCAGTCGGTTCAGTGCGAATCGGTCAGTACAATGGACTGCCGGAACCCTCTGGATTCCAGAAGGTTCTGAGCGTAGCGCGCGTCGCCCTCGCTCTTGAATGGCCCCACCTGAACCCGATGGAACCGGCCATTATCAGTGGTGATCTCCCGGACCCTCACAGGATTATCCAGCACTCCCAGCAGACGCTCGCGCATGGCCTCAGCCGGATCCCGCTGACTGAATGCGCCGAGCTGGACAAACAGCCCCTCACCGGCGGCCAGCTCTGTTGTTCCGGAAGCCTGTGAGGCAACCACCGGAGCCTGGCCAGCGGCATCAAACGGCTTGCCAGCCAGAAACATGGCGCCGTCCGGACGCACCGTAATAGCGGCCACTTCAACCCTGGCGGTACCACGGGATTGATAGCCGAGCTTCTTGGCCGCGGCATAGGACAGATCGATCAGCCGATCCCCGTGGAAGGGGCCGCGATCGTTCACACGGACAATCACCGAGCGGCCGTTGTCGAGATTGGTCACTCGCGCGTAACCCGGAATCCGAAGGGATTTGTGTGCCGCCGACATGGCATACATGTCGAACACTTCACCGTTGGAGGTCTTGTGGCCGTGAAACTTCTCGCCATACCAGCTCGCGGTGCCGCGCTGCACGTAGCCGTCGTTACTGTCCATCACATGATAGCGCTTGCCCCAGACCGTATAGGGCGACTTGTTGCCAGCCGTCCGTGGCTGCTCATAACGGGGTGTGGCATCGGCTAGGCCTCTGGCGTCAAAGCTGCCCGAAGGAGCCCGATCCTGCTTAATGGTGTAGCGTGACGAGTGGTCAACTTCAGGACTGCTGGCACAGCCGGCCAGCAAGGCAGCTAAAGCCAGTGCGGGAATCCGTTTGTCAGAGACCTTGACCATGTCTGTTCACTACCCCAAAACCTGTGTATTGATACCGCCATTACTGACCAGCAACATTGTAACGGGTTCCCTTGTGTATACACCATTACCGGGCAGCCATCATTACTGGTTCAGGCGGTGATCATCCGGCGATGGGTGTGAATCGACATCAGCACGCCGAACGCCGCCATCAAAGTGACACTTGAGGTGCCGCCATAGCTGATCAACGGCAAAGGCACACCGACCACTGGCAACAGGCCGCTCACCATTCCGATGTTGACGAAGATATAGATAAAGAACGTCATCGTCAGCGCTCCGGCCACCAACCGGCTGAAGGAGTCCTGGGCGGTAACCGAGATATAGAGACAACGCAGGATAATCAGGAAGTACACCGTCAACAGCAGCAACATACCGATAAAACCGAACTCCTCTGCCAGCACCGCGACAATAAAGTCGGTGTGGCTTTCCGGCAAAAACTCCAGGTGTGACTGGGTACCCTGCAACCAGCCCTTGCCCTCCATACCGCCGGAACCGATCGCGGTTTTCGACTGGATAATGTTCCAGCCGGCTCCGAGCGGATCACTCTGAGGGTCCAACAGCGTCAATACCCGCTGCTTCTGATATTCCCGCATGACGAAGAACCACATCAGCGGGGCAGAAACCGAGACCATGGCGAGGAACGCGGCAATCAACTTCCAACTGATACCGGCAAAAAACACCACGAAAATGCCGGCCATGCCGACCAGCAAGGAGGTACCGAGATCCGGTTGCTGGATGATCAGGAACATCGGCAGCAGAACGATCACCAGCCCCGTCATCACCCTGGGGAAGGTCGGTGGCAGGTAATAACGAGACAGATACCAGGCTGCCATCATCGGCACCACCAGCTTCATGAACTCGGAAGGCTGAAACCGGGGCAGGCCAGGCAACGCCAGCCAGCGTTGCGCCCCTTTGGCACCGACACCCACCAGCAACACGGCGACCAGCCCGATCAGCCCCAAGCCGTAGAGCCAGGGTGCCCATCGGCGAAAGACCGCCGGATCCAACTGAGCGAATACGAACATCACCACAAAGGCAACGCCCAGGCGAATGCCCTGTGCCTTGACCACATCAATATTCCGGTCAGCACCACTGTAAAGCACAAAAAGGCCGCCACCGACGAGTAACAACAGAAGCCCCAGGAGAATCGGGTCCAGATGCAACGCTGACCAGATACTGCGGTTGCGCCCCAGATCGCTGCCAGTCTGACTGCTCCACAATTTGCTACCGGCCATCAGTTGTCTCCCCCGGCCGCGCTGGAATCGCTGATCACAGGTTCTGCCTGCTCCGCCGGAAACTCCTCCAGCCAGGCATCAAACAAGGCCCGGGCAACCGGAGCCGCGGCGCCGCTGCCACTGCCACCATTTTCAACGATAACCGCCACTGCGATCTTGGGGTCATCCGCTGGCGCAAACCCGACAAACATCGCGTGGTCCCGAAGCCGTTCCCTTATCTGCTCTTCGTCGTACTCCTCATCCTGACCAAGACTGAATACCTGGGCCGTGCCCGTTTTTCCAGCCATTCGGTAGCTTGCGCCTCGACCAGCGCTTCGCCCCGTCCCACGGGCACCATGCATCACTTCTTCCATGGTATCGACGACATATTCCCAATCGTCAGGATCCTTCAGTTCAAGCTGTTCATGCGTCTGCTCCGGCAGGAACTCCTCCACTGGACTGTCGCCGTGAACATCTTTAAGCAACCTGGGCTCAACCCAGGCTCCGCGATTGGCAATCAATGCTGTAGCCGTTGCCAGTTGCATGGGCGTTGCCAGCAAAAAACCCTGCCCAATGCTCATATTGACGGAGTCTCCGGGATACCAGGGTTCATTTCTCACGGCCCTTTTCCAGTCTGCGGTCGGCAACAACCCGGTCAAAGCACCGGACACATCCAGGGTGGCATCCTCACCAAAGCCGAACCGGGCCAGATAGGAAGACATGACATCCACCCCCATATCAACGCCCACTGCGTAAAAGTAAACATCATTGGATCTCGCCATCGAGTACTTCAGATCCACCCAGCCATCGCCAGAGCGATTCCAGTTCCGAAAACGCCTCCCGCCCTCACGGAGCTGGAAGTATCCCGGGTCCCAGATTCTACGGTCTTTATCCGTTGCGCCGCTGTCCAGCGCTGCAACAGCCATCATGGGCTTGATGGTCGAGGCGGGGGGGTACTGGCCCCGGAGCGCCCTGTTGAACAACGGTTTGTCGATACTCTGACTCAGCTCGCGATAATCATTGACGCTGATACCGGTAACAAACTTATTGGCATCGAAACCGGGCACGCTGGCAAGCGCCAGAATGCCACCGGTCTTCGGCTCAATGGCAATGATTGCACCTCGCCTCCCGTCCATGAGCTCGTGGGCCCTGCGCTGGAGCCGCAAATCAAGATGGAGCTGGAGATCTTCGCCCGGAACAGGATTTACTCGCTCAAGCACCCGCAAGATCCGGCCGCGGGCGTTGGTTTCTACATGCTGGTAGCCCACCTGACCGTGAAGCGCCTCCTCGTAGAAACGTTCAATCCCGGATTTGCCGATGTAGTTGGTCCCCGCGTAATTGACCGGATCGATACGCTGGAGTTCGTCGCGATTGATACGGCCGACAAACCCCAGGGCATGGGCGGTCAGCTCGCTATGGGGATAGTAGCGAACCAGTTCGGCCTCAACTTCCACCCCCGGAAACTGATGTCGGTGCACTGCCATGCGGGCAATTTCGGCTTCGTCGAGATCGTAACTCAAGGGGATCGCCTGGAACGGACGCCGCGGCTCCCGCAGTCGGCGCTGAAATCGTTCCAGATCTTCATCGGCAATACTCAGAATGTCGCTCAGGCGCGCCAGGGTTGCGTCCATATCGCCAACGCGCTCCGGCACCACCGTCAGGCTGAATACCGGGCGATTCTCCGCCAGCAGAACGTTATTCCGGTCGTACACCAGGCCTCGGGGTGGCGGTACCGACTGTACCTGAACCCGGTTTTTGTCAGACAGTGTGGTGTAGATCTCGTGCTCAACGATCTGCAACTGGTACATCCGCGCCAGCAACCCGGTCATCAGCACCAGGACGAACACCAGCATCACCATGGCCCGGCGCTGGAACAGCCGGCGCTCCGCTGCGGTATTTTTCAGTTCGCCCCAGACCATGTCTGTTCCTAGGCCCGGTGGTAAGGGTGGTTACGGGTGATGCTCCAGGCCCGGTAGAGTTGCTCGGCCAAGAGGATTCTCACCAGAGGGTGGGGCAAGGTAAGAGGCGACAGTGACCATTGCTGGTCCGCTCGCTGTCGACAGGCATCCGCCAGGCCGTCGGGGCCGCCGACCAGAAAAGCGACATCCCGGCCGTCCTGTTGCCAGTTTTCCAGCTGTGAGGCGAGTTTTTCCGTTGACCAGGGGCGCCCACCCACCTCCAGAGCCACCACGCGGTCACGGGCGCCTGCTGCAGACAGGATAGCGTCGCTTTCCCGCTGCATCAGCCGGGAGATGTCGGGATTTTTGCCCCGGTGGGCCATGGGGATTTCAGTCAGTTCAAGGGGCAACTCGGGCGGCATCCGGCGAGCGTAGTCGTTGTACCCCGCAGTGACCCAGTCGGGCATTTTCTGCCCCACACAGATCAGACGCAGGCGCATGACTACTCGCTGCCCGCAGCACCGAGATCCGGAGCATCACGCCAGAAGCGCTCCAGATCGTAGAACTCCCGGGTAGCAGGCATCATCACGTGAACAACCACGTCACCCAGATCAACCAGGATCCAGTCACTGCCGCCTTCACCTTCAACGTTGGATGCACGTACACCCTGCTCTTTGGCCTCGATCACCACCGAATCCGCGAGGGATTTCACATGTCGGTTGGAGGTACCGGATGCCAGAACCATAAAATCGGTCACGCTGGTGCGGTCGCGAACATCAATCACACTGATGTCCTGAGCCTTGATATTTTCCAGTGCGTTAACGACCAGATCTTTCAGTTGTTCAGCCTGCATAATTACCCTGTAGTACGGGTACTGGCCGGTATGGCCACCCGATCAATGATATTCAGACGCGATTGTAGCATCAAAGACGCCTGTGAATAACTCCTATTGACCTTCAACGGGCCGGGCACCGTAGAGCCCCCAGGCGCGGATGCTCCGGCAGACGTCATCCGGGGTGAGGTAGCGTGGCGACCGGCCCGCCGCGATACGCCGTCGAATACCCGTGGCGGAAATATCCAGCAACGGCGGTGCCAGCTCCAGTACCTGGCCCGCCGGCCGCGAATGCAGCTCCGACGCTGAACCCACACAGCGCTCTGCAACCAACTGCGCTGCCTCGCTGCCCACCGGCAGTTCCGAGCCGGGGCGGCGCACTACCACGATATGGGCAAGCCCGGGGATCTCCTGCCACTCGCGCCAGCGGTCAAACGATGAGAAGGCATCGGTACCGACCACCATCACCAGAGGGCAATCCGGCCCCAGCTCGGCCCGAAGCTGGCGCAGTGTATCGGCAGTGTATGAGGCTCCGCCCCGCTGCACCTCCTGTTCGTCCAGCGCCAACGCGGGTTCGCCAGCGATAGCCTGCCGGATCATTTCCAGACGCTGCGCTGCACTGGCTCCGGTGTTACCCCGATGCGGCGGGATATGGCTGGGCACCAGATGCACCCGGCTCACCTCCAGCGCCTCGGACACTTCCAGTGCCAGTCGGAGGTGACCGTGGTGAATCGGGTCAAAGGTGCCACCGTAGATCACGTGCATGGTGTCAGGTCCGGATATGGCCGTCACCGAACACCACGTACTTCTGTGAGGTAAGCCCTTCCAGACCGACCGGCCCACGGGCATGGATTTTATCGGTGGAAATACCAATCTCAGCGCCCAGGCCATACTCGAAGCCATCGGCAAATCGGGTTGAGGCATTGACCATGACAGAGCTGGAATCCACCTCAGTCAGGAACCGACGGGCTCGGGTGTAGTTTTCGGTGATAATGCTGTCGGTGTGCTGGGAACTGTAGCGATTGATGTGCTCAATGGCACCATCCAGTCCATCAACGACCTTCACCGCCAGAATGGGGGCAAGGTATTCCGCGTGCCAGTCTTCCTCGGTGGCTTCGACAATATCTCCTAGAATGGCACAGGTGCGCTGGCACCCCCGCAACTCCACGGTTTTGCTTCGGAACTGTTCCGCCAGCAGCGGCAACAAGTCCCCCGCCACCTCGTCATCAACCAGCAGGGTTTCCATGGTATTGCAGGTCCCGTAACGCTGGGTTTTGGCATTAACCGCTACCTTCAGCGCCTTCTCCGGGTCGGCATGGCTGTCGATGTAAACATGACACACACCATCCAGATGCTTGATTACCGGCACACGGGCGTCCCGACTGATGCGCTCGATCAGGCCCTTACCGCCGCGGGGAACAATTACATCCACGAACTGAGGCATGGTGATCAGCTCACCCACAGCGGCCCTGTCGGTGGTGCTGACCACCTGGACTGCAGTTTCCGGCAACCCCGCCTCGCTCAGGCCCTGTTTGAGACAACGGGCAATGGCCTGGTTGGAGTGAATCGCCTCGGAGCCGCCGCGCAGAATGGTTGCGTTGCCGGATTTCAGGCACAGGCTGGCAGCCTCGACCGTGACATTGGGCCGGGACTCGTAAATGATACCGATCACCCCCAGCGGCACCCGCATCTTGCCTACCTGAATACCCGACGGGCGATACGTCATATCAGTAATCACACCCACAGGGTCCGGGAGCGCAGCCACCTGTCGCAAACCCTCAATCATGGCATCGATGCGCTGAGAGGTAAGTTCCAGGCGATCCAGCATGGCACTATCGAGTCCATTTTCCCGGCCACGCTCCAGATCCTTGCTGTTAGCCGTGGCAAGCTCGGATCTGGCGGCGTCCAGGGCGGCGGCGGTGGCCAGAAGTGCCTGATTCCGCACGGCAGTGGAGGACCGGGCGACTTCCCGGGAAGCGGCCCTGGCCTGCTGGCCGAGCTCCGTCATGTAGGCTGCTACATCCATTGATTTACCCTTAATTCTGCAAGCTGATTCCAAAACGGGAGGGTTACTTTACCTTTCCCGTTTCAAGTCCGCACCCCAAACGACTATTATAGCGCTGCACAGGTTCAAATGGATGCGCCAGCAAAGGACAGACTCAATGCCCCAAACCGCCGAAAAATTTCTTCCCGGCAAGTTTTCCCGCAGCGGGTTTATTGCCTTTGGCCTGACCACCGGGTTCTGTCTGTTCATGGGGGAACTGCTGGCGGCAGTGGCAGCGGCAGCTGCGGCTGGTCTTTGCCTGGCGGGCACCCATCAGGGCAAAGCACATCAAAACGCCCCCTGGCCACAATTACGGGCATTCTTTCTGACAGCCCTCGTTCTGGCTCTGGCATCGGCCATCTGGCTGGGTCCCTGGCCAC
>Ga0209692_10002525_pt1 | contig 19703 bp, 20 predicted proteins | sample tdDd472_FD_187129 | JGI IMG/M metagenome (GOLD analysis project Ga0209692, IMG submission 187129) | Marine sediment microbial communities from the Atlantic coast under amendment with organic carbon and nitrate - tdDd47.2 (SPAdes)... | ecosystem: Environmental > Aquatic > Marine > Coastal >... | reverse complement strand
CTGCGGACTGGACCACAAAAGTCTCGGTAGATTTGACAGAAGGTGCTGGCTTGGCCTCGGCAACATCCACCAATTCACTTCCGGAGGATGAAGAATCATCAGCATTGGCCTGAGCATCTCCACCCAAGCGATCATTACCGCATCCGGCAAGACTCACCGCAAGGAGAAGAATACATAACAAAGCTAAACGTTTCATAATATTACCGCCTGTATTTATTTCAAACTCTTAAAAAATTTTTATTTCACGCCCGGTCGCAGGCAGAATCCCAAAATACGATCCAGAAGAGGATCAAGATCGAGACCATTGCTCAATATTTCGACCTGTCCGGTACTAATCAAATGCGCCAGTCCGTGCACGCCCGACCATGCGGAAAACACAACGGTGTCGACGTCTACATCGCCGAAGTAGCCCGAAGCCACGCACTCCTCCACGTTGGTCCGAAAGTGGATGTAAGACTGCATGGAGCTTTCAGCCCATTCACCTTCCAGATCCACTTGCTCGCAGTTGGTGCAGAACATAAGCTGGAAATATTCCGGCTCGCTCAAGGCGAACTGAATATACCCTTTCCCGCCTGCTCTCAAACGCTCCACGGGGTCAGGAAACTGCTCCGTGCGTTTTTTCTGCCGCTCAACATAACGCTCAAATCCTTCGGCCCGCAGAACGGACAGGATCTCACGCTTGTTCTTGAAATATCTGTATATTGCAGCCGGACTATACTCGATGGCCCCGGCAATGCGCCTCAGTGACACATTGTCGAATCCTTCTTTCACGAAAAGCTGCTTGGCCGCATCCAGAATGCGCCTGCGCATCTTTTCTTTGTCTCGCTCACGTCTTTTATTCGTACTCATATAAATCCGGTTAGCAAACCCTGTTCACTTTGTAAACACCGTTTACACTTTGATACAATTTGTAAACTATCCGTACATTCTTAAATAGACTTGACCATTTCTGCCTTTTTACGATTTCGCAGATTTGCCTGCGAGGACGCTACGCATGCCACCTGCCACGACCAGATGATGAAACGGGCGTATCACATTGAAATATATGGACCCGGCCAAGTTGTTATACTTGACCACAGTAATAATATGAAACCGCTTCATGCCCTGATTGTCTTCAATGTCTTCCACGACCACAGCAAGGGCTGCGCCCAGGTGACTTTCTTCCGCCACGGCCATCCAGAATGTCTCGCCATCGGAATCGGCCACGGTGAAAAATGTAGCCATCTCTCCCGCCTCAACCGGCAGGGTTTCCGCTGTCATACGTTCTTCTTCAGGAACATTGTGTTCGCCCTGTCCCAGACACTTGAGCAGCCAGACCCTGACCTTCCACAAAACCTGCATCCAACCGGGCCGGTAAGACAGAAAGCCAGCTGTAAATTGACGCAAGGACATTGCGCCCTCACCGCTGTGAACGTCGACATGATCCGCTCCGTCCATATACCTGGCAAGCGTCGGAATTTGTTCAAACATTGTGTTATCCATGACTCCCTCCGGCAGTTAGACCAGGACACCACCCAATACGATGTCCCACAACGGGGCAACCTTGGCGACCTGAGTCTCGGGATCGAAGTTATCCTGCTTGAAACCATCTATGAGACCGTTGAGATATATCCCCCAGCAGATGGCCGCCACCTGAACACCATTGACGTCCGGCTTCACCTCTCCACGATCTTTGGCTGCCTCGACCAACTGGCCCATGAGGGACATGGCCACCTCGATCTGCTGGTCGAATGCCTCGCGCCACTCTCCACGAGTGAACAACGCCTCCTTGACCACGGAGCGCAAAAAGTTGGTATGTGTGGCGTAATAGCCATAGACCTTGCCCAAAATGTAGAGGAGTTGCTCCCGAATAGGCTCATCACGAGGTACGGATTTGATGGCTTCCATGGACACACGCCCGATATCCTCGTGAAAACTAGCCAGCAGGAGCGATTTCTTGTCCTTGAAATGCAGGGAAATAGTGCCAACCCCTACTCCGGCGGCCTTTGCCAAGGCACGTATGGTTGTTTTCTCAAACCCATGCTCGGCAATGAGCGCCCTGGCCGCATCCTGAATCTGCTGCCGGGTCTCAAGTTTTTGCCGATCCCGCAAGGATAAATCATCTTTCTTCATACTTACTCCACATGAACGTGTTCATTGACTGAACATGTTCATTAAAAGACAAAAGGCCAATTGTCAACACCCGGCAGATCTGGGGATCTGCCGGGTGTTTGTAGATAGAATATGATTCGTTGATTATTTCAGGGATGTCACAAGGGCATCAACCAGTGGGAACGTGAAATCACAGATAGCTTCGGCGGTTTTGACTTCGCCACGACAGATCATCATCATACCTGTCAGATAGTAAGAAACATAAGCCCGAGCAGCAACGGTCTCATCGACGTCCTGCCGTATTTCACCTCTCCGTTTTGCTGCCTGGAGCAGAGCGACGACTCCAATGGAGAACCGCCAGAGCATGTTGTCATAGGTTTCTCTCCATCCTTCGTTACTGAAGAACACCTCCCTCATGACCTGCGCAGCACTTGACTGATGATCGACAAAAAAGGTGAAGCGATGTTCAAGCTGATGCTTCAGCTGGGCATCAATCTGCGACTCAGGAAGGGTCGCCATGGTTTTTTCGGCAACCTTGATCAGTTCTTCCTGCAGAATGATGAAAACAAGGGCGAGTTTCTCGGGAAAATGAAGGTGCACAAAGTCGATATCCAGCTTGGTCTCCGCTGCGATTTCTTCCAGGCTCACGCCATCAATCCCCGTATCGTGAAAACGCTTGCGAGCTGCTTCCAGAATTATCTCTCGTTCGTCGCTCATAGGTATACTCCCCAAATATTTATCACCATAAGCTATTTATACGCATCTGGATACGTCTCAATCCATTATTAACTCCCCTTCCCTATTTGATCGCATGAGTGTTCATTCCACAATAAAAGCCGGCCATGCATATACACGACCGGCTTGGAATTTCCGAGGTTACTCAAATTATGGCTTCAGCACATCCATAAGCAAATCAATCTGCGGCTCAATAAAGGCCCAGACTTCTTCTGCCTTAAAATCATCCGCCTTCAACCCTATCGTGACTATTGCAGTCAGATAAAAAGACATAACCGCACGCACGACAGCGTTGATATCCACATCATTTCTGACCTCACCTTCTCGCACACCTTTGCCGAAGAGAGTCGCGAACTCGACAGACAACTGCCATATCATGCTATCGAGGATGTCAGACCAAGGCTGACGCCTCATGAATGCATTCCGGAAAATCGTCAGAGTCCGATTTTTATGCTTTTCAATGAATTCACATCGGGATTTAATGATAAATTTTGTCATTTCCAGAACGGATGCATCGGGCATATTTGCAAGATACTCGCGCTTGAGCTCTTCCAGATCCCGAGCCTGAACCACCAGTGCCAAATGTGATTTGCCTTTGAACTCCGAACGTATGACAGAGAGGTCGATCCCGGCCTTTTCCGCAATGGACTCCATGGTGGTTTTTTGCACCCCAGCCTCTTTGAAACACTCGCTGGCAACCTCTATCAATGCTTTCTTTTCATCATCCGTCATATGCCCATCACTCATAAATTCTCCCCAGAATTTCTCAGATATTTCCATCTGCATACTGTAAGAATATTCATTTTGCTATTATTCTAATTATGTTTTTTCCCCTGCCTTTATGAGATCAATCTGCAATCGATTATAGTAAGATTTTACATACACCGACGTAGTATAGCGTGCTATCTAATAAGACATAGTAAGCTATCTAATCTCTCATCATATTAATATATTTGAGAAAATATTCAACACTCTCAAACTTTGAGGACGTCGAGGATTTCGATGTTTGCGGCCTGCCAGGCAGGGTATGCACCTGCTGCGAGACCGAGGAGACAGGACCCCACCAGAGTAACAGCGAGGCTGGCGGGGTCGATAATTATCGGCAGGTCAGCCAGGGAGCAGCCTATGGTCACCAACACCACGGTAACTGCCACACCGCACGCACCGCCGACCCCGGCCATCAATCCGGCCTCAAACAGGAATTGCCTGACAATGTCACGCCGCCTTCCACCAACAGCCCTGCGCACGCCGATCTCAACCCGTCTGGCCCGGATGACAAGGATCATGATCGAGAGAATACCGAGGCCGCCTACGGCAAACGAAATGGAAGAGGTAATACCGCCAAGGGTAGTCATCAGATCAAGGGCCTGGCGTTGTAGCTTGATGGCATCTTTTGAAGAGAGCGTGCTGAAGTCATCTGCCTGCCCTTCATCAATATTGTGCCTGTTCCTCATGATGGCCCGAGCAGATTCGCCCACAGCCTCAAGTCCGGCATCACTGGAAAGGCGCAGAAAAACTCCCCCTATCCAACGCTGATTACTGGCCCGGCGCATAAATGTGGTTACTGGCAGGAACATGAATTCATCCTGATCCTCTCCGGAAACATCGCGCCCCTTGTTCTCCATAACCCCCAACACACGAAAACTGGCCCGATATAAATAAACTATCTGTCCAATGGCGTCTTCAGGACTACCGAAAAGACGTTCAGCAATTTTCTGGCCCAGGACGCATACCTTGGCTCTCTCTTCAACCTCATTCCAGTTGAAAAAACGACCTATGCTTGGGCGAAAGTTGCGAATAACCTGATAATTCGGCCAGGTGGCTAAAACCTTCGCATTGACGGCATTCCCATCACCCCGAACCTGCATGGTTTTTATTAAAAACGGAGCACCTTCCATTACTGAAGGAACCCCATCAATAAGAGCCTGTGCATCTGCGAGGGTAAAATTTCTGGACCTGCCGGATACGCGAACACCTCCGCTTCTACGAAAACGAATTTGTCCGCTCATAACCGAATAAAGGTTCGGACCGAGTTTTTCAGTCTCCATTTCGGCTTGTTTGACCATTATTTTGGATACATGCTGCACCCCAGTGAATGCGAGTGCGCCTAGAAAAACGCCGAGCATAGCGAGAATCGCCCTCCATTTATGGGCTGACAGAGAAGATAAGGCGATTGTTAGATTAAGAGGTAGAGTCATTGGTTGATGATCTCGAAAAGTGTTTAAGCCGCCGAAGGCGGCAAGAAATTTTTTTTAACTCGTGTTTTCCTGTATTCCACACAATATTATCACTGAAAATGTACTGCCACAATCGTTCATGGCATGTGCAATGTCGTTCTAAACCAAAAAAATCACCATTTCCACAACATCCACAAGTATGTCCGCAAAGTTTTTTCGAAGACTTATTCCCGATCATCAATATGATCAGTCGTGTCATACTGAAAAATGATATTCATGCCCGTCAAGTTGCCATATCAAGCTACGATATTGGTAAACTAACTATACCCTTATCACAGGAATTCCCACTATAACTAACTTTACCATGACATCACCGCTACTGTCATACACAACGTAATATGACTTTGCTTGAGCGACTCAACCTACCTATTAACACTACCAGAACATGATCACTTTGACATTATCACCCATTATTTCAACCACGATCCGGCAATTGCACATCAACCTTCTCCAAGATGAAGGCCCGGACGTATGTCGGCTGTTCATCGCACGACCTGCCGCCAGAACCATAACCAACACTTTTCACGTCACCCATGGGCATGGAATCGAAGCTATCCACAATGGTCCGCAAGATAGCCAGTCCGGTGGGCGTCGCACGCTCCATCCCGCACTCGGATCCGAAGGTAGTCATACCGCTGATCAACTCTGCACAAGCAGGTGCAGGAACAGGTAATTTACCATGCGAGCACTCAATGAATCCTGACCCTAAATCGACAGGTGAACAGGTCACTGATTCGATCTCCAAGGCTTCCAGAAGAACCATGACTCCAACGATATCTACAATGGTATCTACAGCCCCGATCTCGTGAAAATGGACTTCTTCCAGATTGACACCGTGCACTTTGGCTTCAGCTTCACCCAACAATCGCAAGGCTCGCCCAGCCAACTCTGATGTGCGCCCATTAATTCCACTCTTTTCAATGAGTTGAAGCAAATCCGTATATGTTCTGAGGGGTTGATCCTTTGTCTGCAAGACTTCAACATGCCAGGTCCTGATGCCGCCGACCTTTTTATCCGACCATTCAAGGCCGAATCCGTCGAGCCCAAGACGCGACATTTCCCGTTCGAGGAAGGTAAAGCCACTTACGGGGCCAAGCAATTGGTCCAGCGCATGACTCAGTGATGCCAGCAGCATGTCTCCACTCACGCCAGTGGAACAGTCAAGGTACAGTGAATACAAACAAAACTCCTAAATATGGATTATCAAATGAAGTCAACGTAGCCCGCACGCTCAGGTCCGGCAATAACGTGCAGCATCTTGCCCGTTTCCCCGGACAGTTGCTGCGACCAGACCCGACTACTTGTCTTTTGGTGCTGCTATCTTATTGATTTTATGTGCCATAAATCCAGCACCGAAGCCATTGTCGATGTTGACGACGGCAATACCGGGTGCGCAGGAATTCATCATGGTCAACAACGCGGCCAACCCTTGAAAACTTGCTCCATACCCTACGCTGGTTGGCACTGCTATAACCGGAGGCGATGCCATGCCGCCAATGACCGAAGGAAGAGCACCCTCCATACCAGCAACAGCAATAATTGCAGAGGCATCGGTCAATTCATCCATGACAGAAAACAGACGATGAATGCCTGCCACTCCACAGTCGTAATGACGCTCAACCCTGCTACCCAGGAACTCGGCAGTTCCAGCGGCCTCTTCTGCAACCGGAAGGTCGGATGTTCCCGCAGAGACGACCACTATCTTTCCTACTGGTTCACCATGGGTCGTGCCAACGGCCAATAGACCGGAAACCTTGTCGTAACTGACGCCCGGGATATCTTTCACTCCCTCAAAGTGGGCTTTACTAGCCCGAGTTCCCAAGACGCGGCCATTATGGTTGACGACCTCCGTAAATATGGTCGCAACTTGCTCAGGCGTTTTCCCTTCACAATAGACCACTTCCGGCCCACCACAGCGCATCTCACGATGAAGGTCGATCTTGGCGCACCCTGCGTCTACAAATGTGTGCTGCATCAGCCCTTTTTTCAGGTCATCCCTGGAAACACGGCCAGCCTCAAAGTCGTCGAGTAAAGTGTCGAGGCTCATTCGCTCCACTCCTTGAATATGTATGATCGCAACCCGATCTTTTCGACCAACGCCGCGAATTTATCACGGTTTTTATTCATAATTTCAGTAAATTGCGGCAAATACTCCACGGTTGCCACCAGGTTATCATGCCGCGCACGCAAGGTCGATACTCCCTGTTTGTGGAAGAACGTTTCCATGACCTGAACCTTATTCAGGTTGTCCTGGTCCAACTCGATACCCACAGGAATCCTGGTGGCCAGGCAACTCTCGGAAGGAGTGTCCCAGTTGGGCAGGCCGATAGTTCGAGCCAACTCCCTGACCTTCGCCTTTCCAATGCCAGCCTCGGCCAGCGGAGAGAAAACTCCATACTCCAGCACAGCCCGGAGCCCCGGCCTGGCAGGATCATCGTCAGCATTGGTGCCGTCAATGATCAAAGTATCATCGCCATATTCAAGTACCATCATCGCAAATATGTTTTTCTTGCAATGATAACAGCGATCCTCCGCATTTCGACGCACGCCCGAATCATCCAAAACCCGAACCAAGAGGGGATGGTGCTCGATGCCTATATGCTCGGCAACCTCTACAGCCCTGGTAAAATCACGGTTTGCTGTCAGTTCGCTATGAACAGTAACAGCCACCAGCCGCCCCCCAAGTGCCTTATGGGAAGCAGCGGCCACAAGGGAACTGTCCACGCCGCCGGACATGGCAATCACAACCTGATCACGCCCGGAACAACGGCTGGATATCAGCTCTGTAAGTTCTTTAAAGTCCATATCGGAACCTAGCCCACCCACAGTCGGGGTTCAACTTCTTTACATTGGTGATCAATTTTCAATGACCTTGATCATTCGCCAGGGGCCTTTGCGAAAACGAGTCATGCAAGCAACCGACAATGTTGTCACATAAACAAGTAGACATATCCATGGCCCATACACGTCCATCACCCCAAGGTAACTAAGCAGGAATATCGGCAGCACTATGCACAGCATCGAAGCTGAGCTTATTGTTATCATGGTAAATCTAGTGTCCCCAGCCCCCTTCAATGCGCCGATGTATATGATAGCAACTCCATCAATCAAAGTGAAAGCTGCCGCATAACGCATTAAAATAACGCCCATATCGACGACGGCTCCGAAGTTGTTTCCCGCTTCGCCATTTGTTCGAAACAGTTCAAGCAGAGGCTCCGGAAAACCTACGAAAATTATGGCCATGAACCCCATGTAAGCCATTGCGATGTGAAGCACACTCTTGGTGGCATAAGCCGCCTGGTCAGGATTCTTATCGCCCATGGCCTGACCAACCATGATGCTGACCGCTATGTGCATCCCGATAGTCGGCAGGAAGGCCAGCGTGTAGATGGAAATGGCAATATTCGTCGCTGCCAGTTGAACCTCGCCAAGTCGACCAACCATGAATACGAAAAAGGATATCGCAAACATATCAATAAAGAATTGAAGCCCCCCAGGAAGACCGAAACGCATGAACCGCTTGAATATTTTCATATCCAGACTTCGCGCCGATCTCACCTTGAATCGATGTTCATTTGCCGGGGTAAATACCATGAATCCATAACAGATTGCAGGCAGCGTATAGCCGATTATCGTTGCTATGCCTGCTCCAACTATACCCAGTTCAGGAAAAGGACCGATCCCATTGATAAGACAATAATCGAGTGGGACATTGATGGCAGTAGCCGCCATGCTGACAAGCATCACAGGTTTGGTGATCCCTCTGCCCGAGAAAAAGCATGAAAGACATATTCCTACCAGAAACGGACCACCACCAAGTGTAAGTATTCTAAAATATACAACTTCAAGTGCCTGCACTTCCTCGGAATGCCCACCGAGCATGAACAAAGGCTCCGCTATGAACCACATGGACGCCAGAATAAGTCCGGCAGGCAGGCAGAACCAAAGCCCTTGCCACAACGCCTTTCCAACCTTTTCAGGTTGAACAGATCCAGTATACTGAGCGACAAATACCCCGATATATTCAACAACACCGAAAAAGAACGACAGGAACAGGAACGCGGCGATGCTGGCCGGAAGCGATGCCCCCAAAGCCTCGATCGAGTAGTTTCCCAAAAATACACGATCAGTAAAGGTCATGATCGTTGATGACAGCATGCTGATAACCAGCGGCAAACCTATGACGAATGATTCGCGATAGCCGCCTTTTGCATGCCAACGTTCTTTCAACATATTGTTAACCAAGCTTCACCGACGTTTACAGATATTTTCATTTGCGCACAGTATCCCTTGTCTTGTTAGTGGTAAAGCGGTCTTTGCATCAGAATTGAACTTGAGAATCAAGAGATAGCATGCTATTTTTCTTTACCCACTTTTCTGATTTAAAAGGATTAAACAGTGACTCATTCTGATAATGCCCTATTTTTCACTCAGCTTTCCGCACTACAGCGACAATACTCGAAAGCCCTTTCCATGCGACTTGAGCCATATGATGTGCGACCAGGATATCTCAATATTCTCTATTGTCTTTGGGAAAAAGACGACATCACCCAAAAGGAACTGAATGTTCATATACATATAGAACAGGCCACCCTCTCAAATTCCCTGTCCAGAATGAAAAGAGACGGACTCATTGAACAAAATCCCAACCCAAAAGATCGAAGACTCAATCATATCACCCTTACCGAAAAGGGCCGATCACTGAAAAATGCCGTACATTCCGCCATTGATGACTTGCAGTCCATCGTCAATAAAGGACTTACCGTCAACGACAGACGATATTTCAATCGAATTCTCAGGCAAATGACCGAACAAATCGAAAATGATCTGAACGATCCGTGCCTCATGCTTTTTGATGAAATAGCTGACGATTAGTTTTTGCTCATCCTGAACATCATTTTTGGTTACCACAATTATCCACAATCCTGCTTTTTTGGCATGATATCCAATACCACTGGTTGTTTTTGAAAATTTGCGGATTTCATCTTCAATATCTCCAACAAACTTTAAGCTGATTTTCGGTTTAAAACTCAAGAGCACTTCACGACATTTTCATGACACTTCCACGCACTCTTATCCCTTGATATTTATGGTTAATCCCAAAATCATCTACTTAAATTGTAAATTTGTTCCTTTGAATGATAACTCTTCCTGCATAAAAATTTCTTTAAAATAAATGTCCAATTTAGGACTTTTCCCCATTATTATTTTTTTTAAAATCTGCTATAGCCATCTCTAATGAACAACAACACCCCGTAATCCTTTTCTATCGCGGTACGTATAGAAAAACTCTAGACTTTGTGGGACAACGTTGTACTTTGTTGACAATCTTTGACACCTTGTGTCAAAGAGAGAACATCGTAAGTCAGATTGTGACAATATGGACAATAAAGATATCTCCAAGCCCCCTACTCTACTAACGGTACGCGAAGTTGCGGACCTGCTTAGGGTGCACCAGAGAACAGCGTACAGGCTGATCACTGGCGGAAGTATCAAGGCGATCAAGATTGGCAGTCAGTGGCGAGTGGCAGAAAGCGCACTGATGGAGTTTATAGAGAGTGGATGGAAGGATTCGGCTTCCACTGGCAAGAAGAAAGCCGAACCCGATCAGTTTAAACTCCCTTTGGATTAAGGAGAACAAGCATGTCGAAAAAACCGAGTAGCGGCCAGAACGGAACAGATCCTATCCTCAACGTGAATTTGCCTAATGATTTTGGCGAAGACATCAGCGTTTCCGGACATCTGGTCGGCGAAGAGATGTATTTTGACGACAACACCGGCATGTTGACTATGGAAAAGCTGTACCGTGAAGAAGACGGCAAGCTCTCTTATGGTATCATCTCCGCCATCGGACATGCTCGCGAACGTCGCGCCTACAAGGTAGAAGAACGCGAAGAAAGCTGCATTGTCTCCAACGGCAGCCTGAATCTTGAATTTTCCTATGATGAACTTTTCGAACTTCTTGCCGTAGCCATGGAGGCCGAAAAGGAAAGTTCCAGCCGTCAGGTTAGCGAACAAGTACGCCGCAGACTGGCCTCCAACGAATAGATTTTCACCGCTATCGACATGATGAAGGGGACCTTGCGGTCCCCTTTTTTATTTTTCGAAGTAGTCTTGCTGGCCGGTGGCTCCCATGACTGATGACCAGTAACCTGAGCAGATGTTTATGCTTCGTCGTTTGCCCGTTACCAGATCAAGGGGCAGATAAACCATACTCGACTTGAGTTGGGTCACGACCATTCCGGTCCTGCCGCTCATGGCCGCATGTACGGAATGCTGCCCCAGGAAACCGCAATAGATCCGATCCCCAGCATTGGCCGGTACCGATCTAATTATGTAGCTGGGATCAATGAATTTCATGTTCATTTCAAGGCCACGTTCCTTGAAATGCTCTTTGATACGCTTCACCAACAAGCCGCAGATATCACCCAGTTTGGGATTGCCTGAGGGGTCCCTTTCGATCTCACTTTCCATGAGATCCTGCCCAGCTCCCTCGGCGCAGACGATGAGTGCATGTTTGCGGGCGAGAAGACGCCTTTCAAGGGCCATAAGAAATCCGTCATCACCATCGAGCTTGAATGATTGCTCCGGAACCAGGAGAAAATTTGTCTCCTGGAGAGCCAGTGTTGCCTGGGCAGCGATAAAACCAGCCTCACGCCCCATCAATTTGACCAATCCAATGCCCATGTCCACGCCTGTAGCCTCAACGTGAGCGCACTGGATGGCCTCTGTAGCCTTTTCAACGGCCGTATCGAACCCGAAGGACCGGGTGATAAAATTTATGTCGTTGTCGATGGTTTTCGGGATTCCAATGACGGATATTTTACGTCCGCGAGCCGAGACCTCGTCCACGATGGACTTTGCCGCCCGCATTGTACCATCTCCACCGATGGCAAACAGAATGTTGATGTTCAATCTTTCAAGAGAATCTACAATTTCTTCAGCATCTTGCAGACCTCTTGAGGAAGCCAGAATAGTGCCTCCGAACTGATGAATATTGGAAACGTTTTCAGGTGTAAGTTCCTTAACGTCGTACCCATATTCCGGGATAAATCCGCGCAGTCCGTTAGTGATCCCCAGTACGGTCCTGATCCCGTAGTGATAATGTGCCTCCATGACTATGGAGCGAATGACGTCATTGATTCCGGGGCACAAGCCACCGCAGGTAACAATGGCACACTTGGTCTTGGACGGATCGAAATAGAGCTTTTCCCTTGGACCGGCCATTTCGAAATTCATGCGCAGCGTATCGGCATCAAGTTCGGTCAGCTCTTCTGCGGTCATCATCAAGGTCAGAGGTTTGGAATCATCAATACAACGTGGATTCTTCAAAGTTGTATTGATCTTGGCCTCACCTAGTGTGGGGATGGCGGTTTCATATTCCAATTTTTTCTTAGCCATGATTGCGGCTCCTCTTATAAGCGCGTTGCCTGATCAACAGGATGACAATCGGTTGAACTCAAGCACGTAAGAAAACTGAATCCAAAAACACTTTCAATTACTGCCAGCTGGTAACCTCTGGTTCAGGCAGTTCATCCACCACTTCCACCAGGTCATCAGGGGTCGCCGTGGCGGCTCCTACCTGGGCAACGACCACTCCAGCTGCGTAGTTGGCCAGAGTACATGCCGTCAGAAGCTCGAATCCGGCAGACAGGGAAAGTGCCACAGCAGCAATAACCGTGTCGCCAGCACCTGTCACATCAAAGACCTTTCGTGCAAATGTCGGGATATGCTTGATGCTTTTGTGGCCTTCGAACAGGGCCATGCCATCTCCACCCATGGTGATCAGGAGATTCCTGCAGTCCAAACGTTCAAACAAAGCCCTGCCCGCTCGGACAACTGTATCCTGTCCGCTAACAGGCAGCCCTGCCCCCTCGCCAGCTTCCTTGGTATTCGGGGTCAGTAGATCAACACCCTTGTACAGATCGTAATTTACGGTCTTCGGATCAACGAGAACCTTTGGCCGCCTCTCACATTCATCCAGCATCGCCATAAAACTAGCCATGAAGTCCTCGGAGATAAATCCCTTACCATAGTCGGAAAGGATAATGACCGGGTAGTCCTCAATGATGGTTCGCAGATAGTTGAAGAGTTCAGTGAACTCCGCCTGCTGAAGTGGGACTGCCAACTCCTGATCAACACGGACAACCTGCTGGTTATGCGCAATGATCCTGGTCTTTTTGGTAGTTGGACGAGCTGGGTCCCGAATGAGTTTTGTCGTCAGTTGTGCTTCTTCGCAGAGTCGGTCGAGAACTTCGCCGTCAGAGTCTGTTCCCACTGTGGAAATAAGCAGCGGATCACCGCCCAGAGAAGAGATATTTCGGGCCACATTACCAGCCCCGCCGAGAAGATATGATTCGTTTTTGACCCGCACAACCGGGACAGGCGCTTCGGGAGAGATGCGTTCAACGTCCCCAATCATGTAATGGTCAAGCATCAGATCACCGATGATCATAACTTTGTGGCCCTTGAGACCGGCAATTGCCTTACGGATTTTTTCAAGCGACATATTGTAAACAACCAGTGGTTTCGTATGTTAGGCAGGATAAATTTCCTGCACATGATCAAATTTCAGCTTCCAGACTAAGCCCGACTACAGGACATGAAAAACATTAAGATCATCACAAAAAGATCGCCTGTCTCTCGCCAGCCTATCAGTCGCAAGATCGCGGCTTTATGCGAACTCCAAGCCCAGCCTTTCCACAAAGGTCCGCAAGCTATCCTCATCAGCATAACTTACTGTAACCTTACCCTTATCCGTCGAACCAGAGATCTTGACTTTAATACCAAGCTCATCCGCAAGAGAGGACTGGAGCGTTTTCAGCTTCGGATCAAGGGGTTTGGCCGGAACCTTTGCTCCTTTTGACCCACTGGCCGCAGCGCCAATCTCTTCAGCACCTGGCAATCTGCCATTCTGTTTCCAGAAGGTAGCCTGCGCCTCAGCCTGACGCACGGTCAGCCCGTTATTGGCGATGCGACGATGCAGTTCAGCCTGAGGCTCCTGGTCCACAATGGCCATTATCGCCCTGCCATGTCCTGCAGAAATAGTGTTTTGCTGGATATCTTTTTGCACCAAGTCAGGCAGATTGAGCAAGCGTAAAGCGTTGGCAACCGCGGAACGGCTCTTGCCAACCTGGCGAGACAGCTCTTCCTGGCTCAGGCCGAATTCCTTTTGCAACTGCTGATAACCAAGCGCTTCTTCAATGGAGTTCAGGTCTTCACGCTGCAAGTTTTCGATGAGTGCAATGGCCAGGCTCTCCTGGTCCGTCATCTCCCGAACCAATGTCGGGATCTCCGTCAGACCGGACAGCTTGGAGGCGCGCAGTCTGCGCTCACCAGCCACCAACTCATACTTGCCACCTTCAAGCGGCCTGATAAGAACAGGCTGAAGTACGCCGCGAGTCTTGATGGATGCAGCAAGATCATTAAGAGCATCCTCGGAAAATTCCCGGCGCGGCTGGTGCGGATTGGGTGTGATGGCGTCAACGGGAATCATCCGAACTTCCGAGGAATCGGACGTCTTCTTCTCGTCTTCACGAACACCGCCCAGGAGGGCATCAAGACCTCTACCAAGGCCCCTGTTACCTGATGTCATAAACAACTCTCCTCGTGTCTTGTATTTACACCCTTGCCCATCCGGGCCTTAGTGCCTATAACGCTCCGAACGAATGCATAACATTGCTGGAGCAAACATGTCTGATCATATCAACGAACTTTACGATAAAGACGGCAACCTCATCGGTTGTCTTCTCTCAGCCGAGGCCTGGACTGCTGCCAAAAAGCAGGTCCTGACGACCTTGGGCATAAACAATGAACCTGTCGTACCTGAACTCAAAGAACCCATTTCCGACTGGGAGACTCTCAAGGAATATTGGGACTACCCATACCCGGTCGACACCGATGTCCACTGTGAGCATTGTGGCAACAAGACTCAGGACTGGTCCCTGGATGAGCCCCGTCTATTCAGACTGACGGCTGCAAATCTGGCCGGCCTGGTCGCCTTCAAGTGCATGAGCTGTCAATCCAAGATAGTCAAAAAGCACTTCAACGACGAGGTCAGAACCGAATGCACCCCGTTCCTGGACTCCAAGGTCCAGAACAAAGAAGCTCGCTACAACGATTAATCGCAACTTTCTCACAGTGATCACCCCTGCCTGAGCGGGGGTGATCATATTTCAAAAGAACTATCCTAAACCCCGGCAACAGCGCTTTTTGCTACTTCCTGTGCCAGCGCGAGATACGCCTCAGCGCCACGCGATTTTATATCATAGTTGATCACGGGTTTTCCAAAGCTCGGAGCCTCTGAAAGCCGCACATTTCTCGGGATGATCGTCTCGAACAGGTGCTGAGGGAACGCCTTGCGAACCTCATTCTTCACCTGCCACGAAAGCCTGTTCCTCGAATCATACATAGTAAGGACAACACCGAGGATTTCCAACCCGGTATTAAGACGCTTGCGGACCAGTTCGTAAGTCATGAGCAACTGCGCAATGCCTTCCAAAGCGTAATACTCGCATTGCAAAGGCACCAGCAATTCAGTGGCTGAGCACAATGCATTAACAGTCAGAAGGCCCAATGAAGGCGGGCAATCGATGATGATGAAGTCATACTCCCCATCCACCTGCTCCAGCAGCTCCCGCACATAGTACTCCCTGCCGAACTTATCCACCAACTCGATCTCGGCCCCTACCAGGTCCTGAGTACCCGGCAGTATATCAAGGAACGGAACACCAGTTTCATAGATGGCTTTGTGGATATTCTTTGGTTCGAAAAGCACTGAGTATATGTTCTCTCGCTCGTCACCGGGATAGTACCCCAACCCACTGGAGGCGTTTCCCTGGGGATCGCAATCAACCAGCAAAACCTTTTTCTCCATCACAGCCAAAGAAGCGGCCAGATTGACCGAGGTCGTCGTCTTACCGACTCCGCCTTTTTGATTCGCTACTACGATTCTTCTCGCCACAGGACCCTCGCTTTCGCACTGAGAATTACTCTGTTCCTGAATCAAGCTGATTGTTTCACGTGAAACAATCTCCCTTTTCATTCGAGCACTGTTTCACGTGAAACAATCACATGTGTGCCCACACTCTTCGTAGGACTATTTGAAAATGAAGGCAAGGCATGTTGGGGAAATTTGCGAGAAAACACAAAAAAAGGCGACCTTCGGCCGCCTTTTAAAATGCTGATTAGGGTGATCAATACATTAATAGTATGATCATCTGGTCTTGATCAGATTATTTGCCGTAATATTCACGGTACCAATCGATGAAGTTTTTGATGCCCACTTCAATGGAAGTGTCAGGCTTGAATCCTACATCCCGAACCAGATCACTGACGTCAGCTTCAGTCGCTGCGACGTCGCCATCCTGCATGCCCATGTAGTTAATAATCGCCTTCTTGCCGACAACCTCTTCGATGACTTCGATGTACCGAGACAGTTCGACAATAGCGTTATTACCGATGTTGTAAACGCGGTAAGGTTTGGAACTGGTACACGGATCAGGGTTGGCACCATCCCAATCTTCGTTCGGCTTGGCCGTGTTCTTGGTTACCCGAACCACTCCTTCAACGATGTCATCAATGTACGTAAAGTCACGCATCATTTTACCGTGATTGAAGACGTTGATCGGCTTCTCTTCCAGTATGCCTTTAGTGAAAAGGAAGAGCGCCATGTCCGGCCGACCCCAGGGACCATAGACAGTGAAGAACCGAAGGCCGGTTGTAGGGAGGTCGTAGAGGTTACTATAGGAATGCGCCATCATCTCATTTGATTTTTTGGTGGCGGCGTAGAGGCTCATGGGATGATCAACACCCTCGTGAGGATTAAGAGGCATATTTGTATTCATTCCGTACACGGAACTACTGGAAGCATAAACAAGGTGCTCCACTCCGTTATGGCGACAACCCTCCAAAACATTCAGGAAACCAACGATATTGGAATCAATATATGCCTTGGGATTTTCAATGCTGTACCGCACGCCAGCCTGAGCAGCCAGGTTGACTACATGCGTGAATTTTTCAGCCTTGAACAAATCGATCATGGGCTGATCATCATGCATGTTTATATTCACATGCCTAAAAAGCGAACTCTGCGCGAGGATTTCCAAGCGAGCCTTTTTCAGGTTCACATCATAATAGTCATTGAGATTGTCCAGACCAACGACTTCGTGTCCTTCGGCGACAAAACGCCTGGACAGATTGAATCCGATAAAGCCAGCTGCGCCGGTAACAAGTATTTTCATGTAGTATGTATTCCTTAGGTCTACTGCCACCCTATTCAGATGACATTGTCTGCAAGATATTTAGTTGAATCTGAAATTGCGAGCATTCCATCCGAGTCAATCGCACCGGCAATGTAAGGTGGCGATTTACTGCTCATCCTGATTAAGGGAATGCAATCATTTCGAACTCGCTGCAACCACATACTCTACCCAATACTGTTTGGGCAAGTCGGTTCGGGTTAATCAAAATTTCACGCTCACGCATATGAACAAAACATCACAACCACAAAGGACATATTCATCGGTCATTTTTAAAAGACTCATTATCTGGATATTCAAAAAGCCGATCAATCATTCGAAATCCAAAACACCAATAAATATTTTCCCATTTGGAAGCTGGCCCAAATATTGGATTGGACTGAAAACATCCTCCAAAACCCTTAAATAGAGAAAATCAGGCCAGAATCCGTGGCCACACCTTTCGGAGGCCTTGTGCCCCAACGGTTGCCGAAGACGCCCCCATAAATTGACGCTCTGGACGATATTTTCATTTCATCGACGCACTTGCTGCGGGAAAGGGTAAAATGGCTTCCTGCCCTGTTTTTGACCCATATTCGGCTATTTGCCTCATTTTGGCCCAAATTCATTTCCCAAATCAGTACTTCGTAAGTCAATTTATGCACGCCCTACTCTCCATGGATGTAGTTCGTCAAAAATGGTTACCACGAAAAAATGACCACTCAACAATAAGTGACCAAGTCCGTAGCCAACCAAAAAGAACAAAATGGATATCGATAAGTGTAATGCACGCACTTACAAATGATCGGCCCAATAAAACTGAAGACCTTGATTCTTTGGATTGTCAGACGGAGAAAAGTGTAATTATGAAATCAAACAGCTTTGATCGACAATGCGGAGATTACAGAAATAGAAAAATGGCAGGTCAATGAAAATGACTGCGATAATCAGAGACGGATGTTCCTGAGATCATCGATGGACATCTGCTGTTCGTGTGGCAGCATGGTGATGAGCTTGGTGAGTGGAGGCAGCACATAAATGGTGACGTGTTCAAGCAAGTAGGTAGTACTGCCGGGTTCGGCTTCGGGATAAATGACACGCAAGGCCTCTTCACCGAAACAGGCAATATAGGGAGTACGCCAAAGTTCCCACCCTTTCCAGAACATCTGACTGTCGGGCTGTAATGCTCCGTCAGCAAGAGCCGCAACCGGCCAGAAAGCTGTCGTCCCTTTGGGCCACTTCAGGTGGTTGATGACGTTCCGAAGAACCGCCCCGCGTTTGGGGTCTGCCTGACCACCGAGATCAAGGCCAAGTTCCATGTAGGTCCAAACCACTTTGGGGGCCTCGGGTACACGCCCAAGAAATGTTGACCACGGTTCAGGAAAACCTTGGGGGACTGGCTTGGCCATTACTGGTTGCGCAGCAACTTCGGGCTGAGGTGCCGGAGCTGGCTGCTGCACCTGCGTAGGCTGTTGAACTGGTTGCTGGGTAGGTTGTTGTACAGATTGAACCTGTGCGACTGGTTGCTCAACAACGCGAACACCACCAGGGTTGAAGACAAACTCCAATCCGGATTCAAGCCAGGGCCTGAGGCTTTCCCGCGTATTTAGCCTAGAAGAAGGTGATCCCATAAACGCCACGCCACTTCGGTTTTTGGTAATTGCGGCCACATTTCTTTGCGGCCCTGTCTGTCGAGCACAAACATCTGATTGGTGGAAACGCCGAAGCCGCTTCCCTCCTTGGAAATGTCATTGGCTGCAATAAGGTCGAGATTCTTACCGGCAAGCTTGCGAGCTGCCTGCTCCTTGAGATCGGAAGTCTCGGCAGCGAAACCGATGAGTTTCTGATGCTCGGCTTTGGTTGCGCCAAGTGTCTTCAAGATGTCCTGATTCGGCTCGAACTCGACGGTGATGCCTGCGCCTTTTGACTCTGTTTTCTTGTACTTTCCGGGACCATGCGGAACCGGATGAAAATCGGCAACAGCAGCAGTCAGGCAGCCCATATCCATCTCGGACCAAACGTCCGTGCACGCCTCGAACATTTGCTGGGCCGTATCCACGGAAACGACCTCAATACCGACCGGGAAACTCAAAGCGGTCGGGCCAGCCACAACCGTGACGTCAGCACCGCGAAGATAAGCAGCCATTGCCATGCACGCGCCCATGGTACCGCTTGAAGGATTGGACCAGAAACGGACAGCGTCCCACGGCTCACGAGTCGGTCCGAGGGTGACGAGCACCTTCTTTCCGGCCAGATCCTGAGGACTGATAGCCTTGAGTGTTGTAGTGAAAATTTCTTCGAGAGGAGCAAGTCTGCCCTTTCCGGTATCGCCGCATGCGACATTGCCGCAATCGGGTTCGATACGAATATACCCAAGTTCACGGAGGATCTCCCAGTTTCG
>Ga0209692_10002523_pt1 | contig 19709 bp, 14 predicted proteins | sample tdDd472_FD_187129 | JGI IMG/M metagenome (GOLD analysis project Ga0209692, IMG submission 187129) | Marine sediment microbial communities from the Atlantic coast under amendment with organic carbon and nitrate - tdDd47.2 (SPAdes)... | ecosystem: Environmental > Aquatic > Marine > Coastal >... | reverse complement strand
GTTCATGTGCCAACCGGGCTTCGCGTACTCAAGAAATTTTTCTTGTCGGAGCCGAACAAAGTCCTGCGCCAAGTCAAAGTGCCTACACTACTGATCTTTGGCGAGCACGAAATGCTTTATAAGCCTGAAGCCATTGGCAAAAAGGCCAACCGATTGCTCGATGATGTACAGGTTGAAATAGTTAAAGACGCCGGTCATGGCGCCATCTTTGACCAGCCTGAATACGTCAATCAAATGATTATTGACTACCTGTCTGATACCCCTGAACAGAACACAGGTTCAACTGGCACCCATTCGTAACAAGCTAAACAACTGCAAGTACCTTTTACTATTAGTTAATTTTTAAGTGGAGGCTTAAGAGAGGCTATGAAAATTAATCGTATACACAGCGTGGTACTGACCACACTCGCAACAATATTGGCTCCGGCGTTAGCAATCGCTCATGACGGCGCCAGCCTGCCCTACGGATCATTTCTGGGCGGACTAACGCATCCTGTGCTCGGGCTCGACCATTTTCTTGCCATGGTATGCGTAGGCATTGTCAGCGCTCAGATCGGTGGCAAAGCCATCTGGACTGTTCCGGCCACCTTTGTCGGCATCATGGCTGTGGGCGGAATACTCGGGTTCATGGATGTCGGATTGACAGCTATTGAAGCCGGTATTGCCGCATCGGTACTAGTACTGGGTGGAGCTATCGCACTTGATAAAACAGTACCGGTTGTTTTTGCCATGTGTGCGGTAGCAATTTTTGCCGTATTCCATGGCTATGCGCATGGGGCAGAAATGCCCTCTGTGGCCAACCCTGTAACGTATGTTGCCGGCTTCATGACGGGCACCGTATTGCTGCACGTCATGGGCGTAGTGATTGGCGACATTTCCCAGCATTACGAAAAAGGAAAAATTGTTCTGCGACTTGCCGGTGGCGGCATCGCAGGTACAGGACTCTGGTTTTTGATCGGTGCCGCTTAAGCCTCCCTATCCTCCTAAACGGCACTTTTCAAAAGAAAGCCCCGCAGGTCTATCGACCGGCGGGGCTTTTTTTATGCATACACTCAGCTGAAACGTTCAGCCGGGCAATTACTAATTAGCATTCTCTACAGGGGCAGTATCTGCTGCAGGCTGATCTATCTCATCGTCACCATCGAGCATAGAGTCCAGGCTTATTCCCCGTGCACGCACCTCGGCAATGACCTCATCAGTAATATCAACATTTGAGTCATGCCAGAACACTGCAGGACTTTCAGTAAGAATGGCTGATGCACCTTTGCGCTCGGCGATCTCCGCAGCTATAGGCTTAACCTGATCCACGAACTGCTGAATAATCGCAGAGCGGTATTGAGTTGCCTGCTGACGCGCCATCTCCTCTGCTTCTGCAAACTCGGTCTGAGCCTGCTGAGCAAGTTGCGCAAGATTCTGCTGTTGCTCAAGCGTCGGATTATCGCCGTACTTCGCACGCTCTGTTTCCAGAGTGTTCTGTAATTCAGCGACCACCTGCTCCAACTGAGCATTCAGCTGCACGCCTGCTGCCTGAACGCGTTGCGATATCACATCATCCTGACCCGTGGCCGCCGCAATAGAATCCAGATCCATTACGGCGATACCGCCGGCGCCTTCATGGCCACAGGCAGATACAAAAGTCGCGAGCAAGCCAATCAAAATAATTCGAATTTTCATAAATAGTTTTCCTAAAAAATCAGGGCCCGCCGCGTGCGGGGAAGCTGCGGGGCTTTATAACACAGAAATCAGCTGATCCACTCTATGACTGAAGAATCAGCCTTTAAGCGGCTCTACCGGCATAAACTGATGCGGCAACCCGGCCGCTAAGCCGCCCAGACTCTCAAACAAGCTCTGGGCATCGCTGCTATGAACATCGAGACTATAAGCATCCGACTTATCCACGCCGACAGACATGACAGTGTAGGTCGCCTGAGCACCGGTAGCCGGGTTGGTAGTAATCATACGCCCGTTGCACACAATCCGCTCAATCGCATCGACTTCATCGGTTGCGAACAAGTCCCGGATTGTTCGAATCACTAACTGATAAGCAACTTTGTCACACAACACGTTTGCCTCTGTCGGTGTAAGGCAATTGGCAATTGCAGCACCGGTTTCGGCAGACCACTCCCAACTGCGGGGTAACTCCATTTGTCCGGCAGTAGGCAGGTCAAGTTCAACCATCAAACAGCAACTACCGGGTAAGTATTCAACGGTCCAGTTGCGGCTGATCACATCAGGACAATAAGCATTCAACAAGACCGCATCACAATGGTCTTCAACCGCACCCGCCTCGCGCAGTTCATAAGCGGCCTTAACCCGCTCAAGTGCCTCAACGTCCTGTTCTCGTTCTGATTCAAACCGCGCCAGGCTGGCATCATAGATAGCCTGCGCCTGCTTAAGGGTAGCGCGCCGCTCCGCGTTCGTGACGGCAACAGCAGAACGATCATCACTGTATTTCCGAAGCTCATCATCAACAGCTTCGCGTACTTCACCCGTGTTAAACATTTTTGCCAGAGGGGAGAACTGACTGACGGTGTCATCAAGGTTAGGCTGATTCACCTGATTCAGTCGTTCAATATCCTCGGGACGCCCCGCGGGATCATAAGTGATATAAGGAGGTTCGGCCGGAATACCAAACAGTTCCATTGGCGACGGTTTAAACCGGAATTTGCGCAGCAGCAGGTCCCAATCAATCACAATAGCGGACAACTCGCCTAACAGGTTTTCCAACTCGTTAAGCGTTGCCAGTGAATCAGTGTTTAATCGTCCGATTGCAGACGGTTTCTGCTGATCCGCTTCATAGTCATCATGAGTTACCCAGTTGCCGGCCCAAAAACCCAGGACCGCTTCAACTTTGCCACCCAATAGCGTGACATTCTGCGACCGTAAAGTACGAAAGAATCCGAGATCAGGAAAAGCCAGGTCAATGCAATATCGGGGTAATCCACCATCGGCGCGGCCGCGCACAACGTATACGCCCGAGACTTCAATGAGGTCGCGCAAAGACTCAGGGCAAACAAACAAATTTTCGGATTCAGATTGATCGACCACGATGGCTCCATGCTAAACATCAGCTAACCCGGAATATCACGGCAAAGTTCGCCAAGCCAATCGGCTGGTCCTGCCGGATACTACGAATGTTCTGCCAGCGGGCGGCTATCCTTGCGCCCGGCTTTCAGAAGCCTGATGTCACCGCCAACCCCCAACAGCGCTGGCACGAAAAACAATACCAGTAGTGGAGAGAACAGCAAGCCGAATACCAGCGTGATGGCCAATGGTTGAATAAGCTGAGCTTGCTGACTGGTTTCAAACAGAATCGGGAGCAGCCCGACAACAGTCGTAGTTGTGGTCATAATCACCGGCCGGAGTCGTTCCTTGGTGCCACTGATAACGGCTTCATGCAAGGTGACGCCTTCTTTCTGCTCACGTTTGATGGTGGTAACCAGCACGATGGCATCATTAACCATAACGCCGGCCAGCCCCATCAAAGCCTGCAAGCTGAATATGTTCAGCGCAAAGCCCATCACGTAGTGACCAAGAATTGCCCCGACGACGCCAAATGGAACAATCGCCATAATGACTAGTGGCGTGCCGTAGCTCGCAAATACCCAGGCCAATACGATGTAGATCACTGCAAGCGCAATGAACAGCGCGACACCAAAATCACCCAATGCATCATTTTGCTCTGCGGCCTTACCTTTAAGGATTGTGTCTACGCCGTACTTCTCACGAACATGCTGCAAAATGATGTCTTCGATTACGCCGTAGACTTTATTCGTAGTGGTTTTACGCTGATCCACTGAGGCTGTGATCGCCACCTGTCGCGTACCATCTTCGCGCCTGATCTGAGAAAAGCCGACTTGTGATTTCAATGTAACTACTTCAGTCAACGGCACTTCGCGACCGTTAGATACCTGCAGATACATGCCGCGCAAACCGTTGACGACCCGGTCCTCGGAAGCAAGTCGCACACGAACCAATATCTCTTCCTGGTCGCGGGCGAAACGTTTCGCAATAGCGCCTTCATAAGTATTGCGGACCTGACGAGCAACACTTTCGGTTGTGAAGCCCATAGCCCTGCCGGCAGGCGTCAGTTCCATAACGTACTCTTCCATGCCGTAAGGCAGATTGTCGGCAACCCCCGAAACCCCGGGGATACGAGCCAACTCACTGCGTATTTCGACAGCGGCTTCCTTCATAACGTCAAGCTCAGCACCGGATAAGCGAATATCCACGTCACGCCCGGGCGGGCCTGCCACATTCACTTCAAACACTGTGAAGAGCTCCATACCAGGGACAGGACGAATAGCTTGTTCCCAAGCCGTCATAAACTCGCCGGTACGAACATCGCGCTGATCACTTGGAATCAACTCTATGCTGTAACCACCAACGTGATCGCCAATAATCGGGGTCTCGTTAGAACGTCCCACTCCCTCACCTAAAGTGCCGAAACGAAACGCAATAAGTTTCTCGCCAGCTCCGAGTTCCTCTTCCACCTGCAGTGCTGCACGCTCGGCCTCAAGAATCATCGCCTCGGTGCGGGAGCGCCCCGTTCCCGGGCTCAACGCAATATTTGCCGCAATCAAATCTGTTTCAGGTGAAGGGAAAAAGTCGAAACCAACACGACCGGATGTCATGAGCATTATGGACAGAACCAGCGTTGAGACCGTGGCGAGAATTACACTGTAGCGATTCTCATAACCCAAACCGGAAATCGGTGCAAAGTGCTCGTCACGAAACTTATTAAACGCAACATGGAACTTGCCCGGCCCTTTCTTGGGTTTTTTGTCTATAGCTTCCAATGATGCGCGAAGGTGCATTGGCAGCACCAGAAAGCACTCGATCAAGCTGGCAATGATGATCATAACGATAGTCAGCGGCAGCTCTCTAAGAATTGCACCGACTGCTGAGCCAATCGTCAGGATTGGCGAAAACGCCGCGATAGTCGTGAGCGATGCGGCCAATACCGGTAAACGCATAACCGTTGCCGCACCCAAGGCGGCATCCTGTGGGGACGCCCCGTGGCGATGTAAGAACTCGGCATGCTCACCCACCACAATGGCATCATCCACGATGATGCCCAAACCCATAATGATCGCGAACATGCTAATCATGTTGAGGCTTAATCCGAGCAACGCCATACCTGCCAGCGTTGCCATGATTGCTACGGGTATACCGGCGGCGACCCAAAATGCGATGCGCCCGTTCATAAACGCATAAAGCACAATCAATACCAGCACAAGGCCCATCAGGCCGTTCGTGGTCAGCATGCTCAGACGCTGTCGTACCTGATCGGCTGCGACGTCGAACATCACCACTTTCAAACTGGGTGGCAACTCCGCTTGCAGGCTTTCAATATAAGCCGTCACCTTACGTTGAGCACTGATGGAATCAATACCACGGCTTCGGTTTACGATAATCCCAACTGACGGATCACCATCGATAGAATGAGTTGAGGCTGCTTCTTCGAAAGCTTCGAACACACGAGCAATATCGCGCAACTTGAGCTTCTCGCCGGTTTCTTCCGACAACACCTCAATGTCGCGCAATTCAACAGCGGAGCGCGCCAAGCCTTCGCTGCGAATCTGACGGGAAACATTACCGGAGTAAACTGTGCCGGCTGGCAGATCCAGACTTTGCTGATCAATCTTTGCCGCGACGTCGTTCAGCGTTAAGTCGAGGCGGCGCAGGTCTGTGTCCGATACCTCCACCCAAATCTCAGTGTCACGCGCGCCCTTGATAGACACGCTCGCCATCCCCCTGCCCAGCAGGTCATCCCGTATCTGTTGCGCGAGCAGTTTAAGCGCCTGCTCAGAAAACGGACCGCTCAATTCGATCTGACAAACTCGCTCAGCTGGCAAAATCTGGCTAATGACCGGTCGTTCGGAGTCGCTGGGAAGTGTATTGATGCGCGCTACCGCGGCTTGCACGTCGGTTAGCGCCTTAGACATATTGGCGCCTTCCTCAAATGTGACATTGACTACTGCCCGGCCTTCGAAAGCGGTCGACTGCACGCTGTCTACATCCTCGAGGAAACGCAGCTCGGGCTCCATCGCCTCCAGAACGTTTGCCTCGACGTCGCGCGGACTCGCACCCGGCCAACGCACTTCAACCGTGATCGCTTCAATCGAAAAATCCGGCAAAAGCTGTCTGTTTAGCTGGTTGATACCCCAGAGCCCCGCCAACAACATAAGTATCAGCAGCAGATTGCCCGCAACTTTGTGGCGTGCAAAAGTCTCCATTAAGGAAGCGGTAATCATTACTGTCTAATCTCTACCAGCGCGCCAACACCCGCTTCACGCAACTGGGTCACAACAATTTTGGCGCCAGCCGGAATTGGCTCGCCATCAGCAACAAAGAAAACCCGACCCTCTGCGAATCCCTTCACGTCGACAGCGCGACGGATCAAACGATTATCTTCAACTAAATAAATAGTGTTATCGGAATAGAGAGCCGAATCGGGCGCTTCCAATACCTCTTTATAAATCTTGTCATTCAGACTGATGCTGACCAGCGCGCCCGGGCGAATACGTACTACTTCATTCGCATTAATCACGCTGGCATAAACCATCACACCACCCATGCTGGAACTGATCTCAGCACCGGCACGGGTAATAACACCCTCATAGCTCAGCGTTTCATTGCCGATCTCCCAGTCAATTCGCACCGGGCGCTGAGCGATATCTTCGGCCGCACCAAGTAAGCGCCCAAACTGAGCATTAGTTAAAGAGAAGCGTACCTCGAGCCGGTCAAGGTCGATCAGATCGGCGACCATGTCGTTGGTGTTAAGTCGCTGGCCAAGTTGAGCACCTGAGTTCGCTACAACCCCGGGGAAGGGCGTTTTAATCCAAGTATCAGCAAAATCCCGCTCTGCGCGTTTAACCGCAATTTGCTGCTGCTCAAGCCGGGCTTCTTGTTGTCGCAGGTCCAGTTCTGCGTCGTCCAGGAACTGATCGGAAACATTCTTTTCAGCATGCAACTCTGTGGCACGTTCGTAATTACGCAAACTCTTCGCCAGAGCCACCTCCGCCTCTTTCAATATAGAGCGCTGCTCGGCAAGAGCGGTTTCATAATCGAATGGATCGATACGCACCAGCATCTCATTGGCGGCCACGACACCACCATCACGATAGTTGTCACCGACTTCAATAATGCGGCCAGCAACTTGTGAACGCAGCTCACTAGAGCGGCCCGCAATCACCTGTCCGTAGAGTTTCAACTCGGGGCGCACATCAGCATAGCTGGCAGGGACTACATCGACTGCCCAGGATCGCTCAGCACGCTCAACCGGCACCAACTCCTTACGAGTAGCCGACAAATAAAAAGCAATCAGGATCACTACGATTAGAATCAAAACAGGCAGCCCGCCCTTGCGGGCAGCGATCGCCTTAATCGGAGCAAAAATTGTACTAATCAGAGAGTTCAAGACAGCTTCCTTAAATATGAACAACCGGCAGGCACGGCACCCTCACGGATGCAGTGCTTTGACCTTGGTGCAGAGGCGTTATACAGAGGCAATCTGCCGATTGCCAGATATCGGTTTGTTATGTCCGGCTAATAGTACGCCCGTTACAGGCTTATCGGCTCAGAAACCGGGTTTCGCTAACCCCGGAAACCCCATAGTGGCTAACAAAAGGAACAGGATTACGGTAAATATCGCCCCCCTGTTCACTTGCCGGCAAACCCGGCTTTCGAGCTCAGGATTTGAGCCTCCGGCTGCCATTTCGTCAAAAATCACCTCTAAAGGCGCATAAAAAACAGCCATCAGGATTGATACCAAAAAGATCAGTCCAAACAACAACACTTTGAGCGCGAGCCATCCGCTAATACACAAACAGCAGTGCATGAACGATCAGAACGAGGGTGTACAAATCCACGATTCGAACCGCTTAGCTTTTAGCTGCGTTTAATATAGCGGCGTGATGCTCAAGATGGTCATCAATAAAGGTGCTTATAAAAAAGTAACTGTGATCATAACCATCCTGCATACGCAACGTTAAAGACTGGCCTGATGACTCGCACGCCGCGGCAAAACGTTCCGGACGTAGCTGCCCCTCCAGAAAATCATCGGCACCACCCTGATCAACCAGAATTGCCGGATAGCCGGACCGGTCACCGGCAGCGCGCATCAATTCGCAACTGTCATACTCCTGCCAGTCACCACGCTCGGCACCAAGATAAGCACTGAATGCCTTCTCTCCCCAAGGACAATCCACCGGGTTCACAATAGGCGCGAATGCAGACACTGACTTGTATAAGTCCGGCTTCTTCAGCGCAATTGTCAGTGCACCATGACCACCCATAGAGTGACCGGCAATACCTTGTGACTGAACATCCACAGGGAACTCGCTACAAATCAACTGCTGCAACTCTTCGGTGATATAGGAATACATCCGGTAATTTGCAGCCCATGGTGCTTCGGTAGCATCAAGATAGAATCCGGCACCCTGCCCCAGATCATAAGCATCGTCATCGGCAACCTGCTCGCCTCTCGGGCTGGTGTCAGGCGCCACGATAATCAAACCGAGCTCCGCCGCCTTCCGGTAAGCGCCAGCCTTCACAGTAAAGTTATCTTCTGTGCAAGTTAAACCGGATAGCCACCATAAGAGAGGTCGCGGACCCGCTTGCTCAGGCAGAAAAATGCTAAAGCGCATCTCGCACCCTGTGAGGGCTGACTCATGGCTGCAATATGCAACCGTGCCGCCAAAGCAGGATTGTTTCGAAAGAGTTTGCACATTAAATCTCCACAAGCTTAATCGTTGACAGACTAATAGTGATGCTGCTGAATAGGGGAATGTTCCGTCTTCGCCATCCGCTTGTTGCACTACTCAGTGCCCTGATTGTATCCGGCTGCGGCACACCGGACACTGCGGATACAAGCACCTCCTTAACGGAGACTGCCGGTCATCCGCAGGCGGCACTCGCCGGATATGCCGGGAGCACATCATGTGCAGAATGCCACCAACAGGAAGTTAGTAACTGGGCCGGCTCACACCACCAACTGGCAATGCTTGAGGCGACACCGGACACCATACTCGGTGATTTCGACACCCGGTTAGAACACAACGGCAAACGTACCGAGTTCATCCGTGACGGTGAGAAATTCATCATCCGCACCGACGATACGGGCAAGGGCCAGCAAGACTTTGAAGTGCTGTATACCTTTGGTGTTGAGCCTTTGCAGATGTATCTGGTAAAACTGACCAACGGCAAAATACAGGCCTTCAGTCTGGCGTGGGACAGCCGGCAAGTCGCTGACGGCGGCCAGAAATGGTTTCACGTTTACGGCAATGAACAGATTCCAGCTGAAGATCCGCTGCACTGGACACAGACCTCCCAGAACTGGGACACCATGTGTGCTGACTGCCATTCGACAGGGCTGAATAAACGCTACGACCTTAAAAACGACAGCTTCAATACCACCTGGACTGAAGTAAACGTCAGTTGTGAAGCCTGTCATGGTCCTGCTGCCGAACACGTCAAGCTGGTTACTTCAGCAGACCCTGCAACCCAGGCAGCAGAGAAGCATGGCTTTGCGAAAAGTTTTGATGAGCGCGACAACATTACCTGGGAGCTAAACGCCGCTAGCGGAAACAGCCTGCGCTCCGCTCCACGGGAAAGCAGCAAAGAAATTGACACCTGTGCCAGCTGCCACTCCCGCCGCAGCAAAACCATTCAGGGTCCGGCGACCAGCGAACCATTTATGAACGGGCATATTCCCGCTCTGATCGACCCCGGCCTGTACCACGCCGACGGACAAATTCTGGATGAGGTGTATGTCTACGGTTCGTTCATGCAAAGCAAAATGCATAGCGCCGGGGTAACCTGCAGTGACTGCCACGAGCCACATTCACTGGAGCTTCGCTTACCCGGGCCACAGGTGTGTTTGCAATGTCACGATGCAGACAAATTTGCACGAACCGAACATCACTTACACTCCGTAAACTCTCCTGGTGCTGATTGCGTCGAATGCCATATGCCTGCAACAACTTACATGCAGGTTGACCCCCGTCATGATCACAGTATTCGCATACCCCGCCCCTGGCAAAGCGAGCAGTTCGGGACTCAGGATGCCTGCCTGAACTGTCATTCGGACAAAGACTCCGCATGGTCAACCGCCACACTTAAAAGGGCGGGAGTAAGCCCCGGCAATCACTGGAGCGAAGAGCTTCCGCGCATCATGAATGCAACCAGCATGCCCTCTCCGGATGCGCTTGCACCACTGATAGAAGGCGCTGAAACGCCCGGTATCATTAAAGCTACCGTTCTATCCAACGGGCTCTACTCCTTACACCCCGATGCTCTCAGGATGCTGGAAGCATCATTGAATAACCCCGATCCTTTGATTCGGCTGGGTGCCGTAAGGGGTCTGGTCTTTGCAGATCCGGCAACCCGAAAACGCCTGGCACTGGATGCTCTGCAAGATGCATCAACAGCCGTCCGACTTGCCGCTGTTCCCGTAGTCACTATGGATAGTATTGACTACTTTAGTCAGGATGAGTTGAAGCTGTTACGTAGCGTCATTAAAGAATATGAAGCCGCCCAACTGGTCAATGCTGAAAGAGCAGAATCTCACGTAAACCTCGGCAACCTTTACCGCAACCTGGGTCGCTTTGGTCAGGCAGAGGACGCTTATCTCACATCCATAAAAGTAAGCCCGGTCTTTGTGCCCGGCTACATAAATCTGACTGACCTGTACCGCGTACAAAATCGCAACGAAGAATCTATTGCAATACTTAAATCGGCACTGCAAAACGTAGCTGATCAGCCACTCCTAAACCAGGCTCTCGGGTTTACATTAGTGCGACTGCAACGCACTGGCGAGGCGTTGCCCTATTTAAAAGCTGCAGCCGAAAGCCCTCAGGCGGAAGCTCGTTTCGCACTAAGCTATGCACTTGCACTGGATGCCACAGGAGATACGAACTCGGGTCTCGAATACCTGATAAGCGCACAACTGCGCTTCGCGGATAACCAGGAAATTCAACAGGGAATCAGAGAGTTACAAAGCCGGTCAACTAATACAGGGCAATAAAAGAAGAACCCTGAAAAACAAGCTTCGGTCTTAGCGACCACCTGCGGAGCGCAGGTCTTTCATAGAAATTTCACCCGCCTCTGTCACCTTTATAGCCGGTGACAAAGCGCCCATATCGAGTTTAGCTTTAACTTCGTAAGCAAGTGAATCACGTGGCTCGCTCGCCATCGTCGTAATAAACCGGAAACCTTGCATCAGACTCATGCCGGCCCGCAACGTAAAAGTTGCCTCGCCGTATGCCGGCACCACGGGCAGGTTTGCGGCCACGCCTTTTACCAATTCAAAGTTTTCAAGGCTGATCGAGTAAGAGGCACCGGACAGCTTCAATTCTGTACGGTTCGGATTCAACACCCGAAGGTCTATTTCAAACTGGGGACTCATCCCTTCAGAAGGCAGTGCCCGAATAGCAACCAACTCAACCGAAGGCTTTTCGAAATCAGGCTGCAATGTTACGCAGGCACTCAAAACGAATACTGCCAAAACCGACAAAATACGTGTCATGTTCATACGCTCAGTCTACCCGAAAAGCGTCGACTGTTTTCGATCATGCGGGGTTAACTGTGACCGGGGTCTCGCTCATAACCCGGCAGCATGACTTTGTGCCGGAAGCGCAGAAAACCGGCCCGTGCGGCGCAAAATCTCTACAAACACACATTTTTGCAGCATAGGGCCTCAAACCACCCTTATCGAAGATTCCCATTAGCCCCATTAAAACAACAGCTTAAGCACTACCCTGCGAGGCGTTACACATTGTTACCCGTTTGTTACCCCGAAGCCGCATCTGAACGCCCCGCACCACGAATACTCCCTTGAAACCAGCATATTGTTGCTGACGAGAAGGAGAATGACATGGCTGTATTTGTTTCTGTAATTGCCGTAATGGTAGCGGTCGGTTGTCTTCTGGCCATCATGATGAGTGATATCAAGGACCAGGGCGGGAAAGGCGACGACGCCTAGGCCCGGGTGAGAGAAATGCGTCTAACAACTTACATTATCGCTTTAACTATTTGCCTTTCAGGTGTAGTTCAAGCCAACGAAGATCCGACCCGTCGGTTAAACAAACTTGGGAACGGAGAATTCTCATGGTTTGGAATTTCCCTCTATACGGCCGATTTGTGGCGAGGAGTCACGCAAAATGAACAGGGTGCGGAGGAAGCAACTGTTCTTTTAAATCTGAACTACAACAAAAATATTCCCAGTAAACGTATCATCAGCGTTACCCGTAAAGAATGGAGCCGCTTGAACACCGGCTCAGAGGAACAGCAGCGGACATGGCTGAACACGCTCGAAAAAATACTTCCCGATGTATCAGAGGGAGATCAGCTTTCCAGTCTGGTCACAGCGTCCGGACGCACCCGTTTTATGTATCAGGGAGAGGTGATCGGCGAAGTGAGCGACCCTGAATTCGGGAAGGCATTCTTATCTATCTGGCTACACCCGGAAACCCGGGCAAGCAACCTGCGCAAACAATTGCTCGGCGATACCGTTTCTCAAGCGGACTTGTTTTCGACTGTATCGGAGACGCAACTATGAAGTCGGCCGCCAATCTTGTCCTGTTTAAAATTGTCTGGGGTCTAAGCCTCGTTGGCGTGTCTTTAGGCAGCCCGTGGTGGGGTGCAGCCGGCCTCGTGATATTCCTCGCCTGGCATTACAAAACCGCCGATCACGCATTGGCTGACTTCAAGCTGGCGGGATTCGCTGTTGCACTCGGCACTATCGTGGACACGATCAATATTCACAGCGGCGTACTAATTTATGAATCTGCGTGGCCCTCTACCCAAATTGCTCCATTCTGGATCATGGTGTTGTGGGCCAACTTTGCCCTGATTATTAATCAAAGCCTTAAATGGATGCACGGCCGCTATGCTTTTGCCGCGATTATCGGAGCCATTTGCGGACCCTTAGGCTATATCGTCGGCGTAAAACTCAATACCGCATCCTATGGTAGCGGCATGCTCGAATTTATTCTGGTCACCGGAATCACATGGGCCATCGCCGTACCACTGTTGCTGTACGCTGCCGAGCAGCTAAAGCAAAGTATGGTCTCTCGGAATTTCGGCACGGCCATTCGGTAGCTGCCACACGCAAACACCTTGTACACCAACTACTGACAGGCTTTTCATATACCGTCTTTTATACCCGCTGCTCATGCATAATATATGCATCGGGAGATTCCTGGATGGACGGGGCAGAAAATTAGGCACGTACGAACAACTCTGCTGATTGCCGCTGGCGCCATAGCCGCGGTAGCGCTTGGCCTTTTACCTCTGAATCTGGCTTTATTCAAAGGCCTTGCGGAGGAGTTGTTTGAATCTGCCACCGGACTCGAGTTGCACCTCTCGGGTCCAGTCAGATTAAGGCTAGGGCCGGCCCCACAGCTCACTGCCGTGAACATTCGCATCCACTCGAACGATAAATCGCTGGCACAACTCGAAAACATCCAGATTCAAGCGTCATTGGTAGATTTCCTCCGCGGTCATATCAGCTTTAAACGAATCAATGCTGCTGAACTACAACTGAACACCTGCACGGAACTGCCGGCAACAAGCAGCAACAACGCGCCTGCATCCGGCGAGGCGCCCGGAAAACTTCCTTCTATTATCATCACGCGACTTCAAATTAGTCGCATACAAGTCAATTGCGATGAGCAGGTGATTGCATCCCTGCAACAACTGACCCTGACCAACAATACTGACCCGACCGATCCGAAACTCACCTTAAACGCAACAGGCACTCTCAACGAACTGCCTGCTGAACTGGACATCTCAGCTAGCGATATCAACAGCCTGCTGGACCAACAGCGCATTGATCAACTGGACACCAGATTATTGCTGCAGGACTCGGAGCTCAGCTTCACCGGGCAGGCCACGCTTGATAGCCCCGGGCTAAGCGGTGCAATCACTCTGAACCTGCGTCCGGAAACTCTACTGCCGCCCGACGTGGGCAGCGGTTTGCCATTGCCTCAGAACATCAGCATCACAAGCCTGATAAGCATCGACACCCAAAGCGCAGAGATAACAGACACAGTTGCCAAAGCAGACGGGCAGTCTCTCAAGGTACATGCTCTAAGCCTGGAGTTTGCAGACCGGCCCGCACTTAAAGGAAGCCTGTCGGCACAGCGTATCGTTCTTGGCCGCTGGCTATCTCCGGAGACTCCTGCAGATACCGGGATTGCAAAAGCACCCCCGGCGGATACTGCGGACAGCAAGATTGGTGATTTGTTTTTAACCCTGATCAGTACTGCCAAGAAGTGGGACATCGACGTACAAGCACTGGTTAACGAAGTGCGACTCAACGAGCAGGCAGTTCAAAACTTTTCTATTGGTCTGAAGCTTGCGGAAGGAGACGGTGAGGCCCGACTTGGAATGCAATTGGGCGCAGCAAATGTAGATGCAAACATCTTGCTGAATGCCAATCAAACCTGCCCCGCCGTTTCTGCAAATGCTGAAATCAATAACCTTGCCCTGGATGATTTGGCCGAATTGGCGGCAAGCGCCGATATCAGCATGCCCGACGACATAGGAGGCCAGCTGTCCCGGGGCGACTTAAACATCAGTAGCTGCGGAAACAACACCACTGAACTTACCCAAAACGTGAACTTCCGACTGACTGCCGATGGCAACCTGTACAGCCAGAATTACGCAGGAGTTACAGCCGAACTGAGCCGGGCGAAACTCAGCGGCGGATTTGATGAGCCGGTTAGCGGCCTCATCAAAGGCACGGTTGAATCTTTGCCGGTCGAAGGCAACGTTCAATTTGGTAGCGGACTGAGCGACTTGTTGAACGGGCGGTTTCAGATAAACCTGAACGCCGGTGAAACACGCTTCAGAACCGAAGGGGCTATTGATGCCGAAACAGGCATTGCAGCCACTATCGAGTTATCAAGCCCCGACATATCCGAATTACACGCTCTAACGGGCGGCAACCCCGATGCGCAAGCACCGCTAAGCTTCAAAACAGACCTCAGCATCATTGATACGGTCGTGCGAGCGGACAAGTTCAGCATGTCTCTCGGCAACAGCAACCTGAATGGTGCGCTCAGCTGGGACGAGAAACACCCCCAGACAGCCTTCAACATCCAACTACACTCCAGACTAATCGATGCAGAGGAATTGCTTCAGATTTTTCCCGACGATAACGAAACCAATCCGCAAGCAGACACCAGTCCGCCGCCAAAGACACGGTCTATTAAAGCCGGTCGCGATACCGGGATACCGCCAGGCGTTGTCGATATTCGTATCGACAACATCACAGGGACGCCCGTTGAGATCAGCAACATCACATTAGGCGGCCGGCTCGTTGACCGAAGTATTGATGACGCGAAACTGTCACTCGATCTGGAAGGCACCACTTATCGGGGCTTGTTCGACGGCACATTTGCTCCCGGCAATATTCGCGTGAGCACAGATATCAGCGCCGCAAATATAAAGATTGGCCAGCTCCTCAAAACGCTGCACATATCAGACACGATCGACGCCGATGCAGACAACGCCGTTTTAAGATTCCAAGCCGAAGCTGATGATCTGCAAAGCCTGCCAGGCAATCTCGACATTAATGCCGAAGTTACTGGTCTTAACCTGAATATCGAAGATGCCGAGCGCACCATCGACCTGCAATTCAGCGAGCTCTATCTGCGAAATGACAACAGCCAAGGCAGCCGCTGGTCTGCATCCGGCAGTTTCAATGGAGTACCTCTGGAAAGCCGTCTTAATGCACCCTCGCTTAAGGTTTTGCTCTCAGAGACCAAAGTACTGAGTATCGACAGCATTAATAAGGCCGGTCGCGATGTGATGGCTTTTAGCGCGAACATTGACCGCAGTCGCACCGAGAGAACCACGGGCGACTTCAGCATATCGGCAGGCAGAATTGACGACGAAACAACTCGAATTGATGCGATCAAACTGCCATTGACCAATTTTCAACTAAACACCGCCTTTGATGTAAACCGCAAACGTATTGCCTTCGACAATATTCAGGCAGCAACACCTAACAGCCTGATGAAAGGTGATGCTCAGTTGCTGCTGTTTGAGGATCACCGCGAACTGAACCTCAAATTGGCTGCAGACAGCATAGAGATTCGCGATTTCGCCGGACTGTTATCGGAATATGTAGATGCACCTGATGTAAGTGAAGTAGCAGATGCAGAGGTAGTTCCAGTGCTCGCGGATACCGAAGCAGATAAAGGCCTTTTGGCTGCAACTGATGCGGCAATCAGCTCGTTCCTTCGGGAGAACTGGCTGAATATTCAACTGGACGTCAATAAATTGAGTTCGGACGGTAATGAGTTAGGCCGGGGCCGACTGACACTCATTTCAGATCGCGACCGGACAGAAATTAATCCCTTAAGAATAGAATCCGGTGACGGCAGTATTAATGCGTCAATACTGGTAAAGGATGATACAGACGGGCGCTCGCTCGACATCAAAGCAGACGCTGCTAACTTCGAGATCGGTGGACTTGTGCCATTGGTATTTCCTGAACTGCCCGCATACGGCAGTAAGTTGTACGTTGATACTGAGATAACGACCACCCAACCTGCACAGGGTGCCGTAACAGCGGAGCTTGAAGGCTATCTGGATATCGGGATAGCGCCCAAAGGGATACCGGCCGGCGTACTCGACCTCTGGGCAGGGAACCTGCTGTTTGCAATGCTGCCGACGCCGGAGAAAGGCGAGTCGAGGAAACAGCTCAACTGCCTTGTCGCCAGCTTCGATATCGAAGAAGGCGACATGAAAACCAAGAATGTCTTGCTCGACAGTACCGACGTGATCGTCAGAGCACGGGGCAACATCAATCTGCCCGAACAGAATATTGATCTGGTCATGGTGCCTCAATCCAAAGTGGAAAAATTCTTCAGCGTGTCAGCGCCTGTAAGAATTAGTGGCCCCTGGGATGACTTTGAAGTCGGTGTAGAGGGTGCGGGTATTGTCGGCACACTGTTCCGCTGGTACATCTCGCTGATCTACGTACCTTTCAAATGGCTGACGGGCGAGCGATTCCCGAAAGACGGCATAGCAACATGCCTTAAAGCACTTGATATCGACCCTGAGCAGGCAGTCCCGGAAACTAACTAATAACCAACCAGTTGCGTTCTCTGGCAACGTCCTTTACCTGCGTATGATAAGGACCGCTGACCGGCACATTCTCACCGTTGGTCAGATGTATCAAAAACTTTTTAGCTCGCGGGCGAATGCTGGCGACACCTGCATAACTCACCCAATAAGAACGGTGCACCTGAAAGCCCGAGTCCTCGGGCATTTCGCGTGCAGCGTCGCTAAACCGATACAGAATCATATAGTCCTGCTCTTCGGTATAGACACGGATGTAATGCTGCTCGGCTTTGATTGCCAGAACGTCATCCAGTGACAAGCGCATCGGGATTCGCCCAAAAAAGCCCGGCAGAGATTGCACAGCGTCATCCGCGACAGGCACCGGTGCCATATCTTTAAAGTCGTAGCCACGTGGAATCGTATAGCGGTAGCGTGGCAGCCCCAGAAACCGGTCAAAAATATAGTTGATCAGAAACCACATTACAGTAGCGCTGATCAGATATCGCCAAAACTCCACAGAAAACATCGGTGCCACCTGATCGTGTAAATCAGGAATGTTCCAGCGAACCTCATAATAGCCGGTAAGCCAGGAAGCAAATGGCTGAGTCATAAAGGCTGCCAGCACCGACCCTATGGCCATGATCACCCAAGGAGGCGGCTTAAACCGCTGCAACACCCACATGACCGAAAATGTCGTTAGGCAAGTAACCAACCAGGGCGGCAGGGCATGCCCCATATAAAACAATAAGCCCGGCACATAGCCGGCTTGTTTCAACAACTGCCAGTTATTAATACCGCCGTACAAACCCACCGTCAGTGGTACACCCAAATAAAAAGCCAGAAGTTTCCAGCGTTCACTGGTAAACCAAGGCGCCTTTGAACGGGCGCTGCTCGTATTCTGCTGTATCGCCGCAGAATCAGGCATAAATCCTCTCCAATTTTGCGCAAAGCCCTGTTTATAAAGGTTCCAGACCTTGCCAATTCGTGCAGCATCAATCCTAACTCATGTAATAACAAGAGTATTCGGGAATTTCGCCCCTAATACCCGCGGGACCCCCCTAGTTTTAGTTGCAGTTCATTTTTGCATCAAAAGGGGCCCATCCAATGGAGACACTAGTTAATCGTCTCAACAAGAACCCGTTCGGAGGCATTTTCGGCCTTCTGATCGTCTGGAGCGCAATGGCGCTCGGACACTCAATGGTTGTCATTCAGCACCACAACAGCCCGATGGGGCTTGCTGACACGGTCTTTTCGGTCGCCATGGGCCTGTTCGGCTTTGTGCTGGTCTGGAAAGGACTAAAGCAAACCGAAACTCACGCCACGATCCTTGGTTATCTGGGCGGCAACTTCATTTGGTGCGGTTGGTTTGAGTGGACCTGGCGCTACACGGCCAGCTTCCTGAATATCCAGCCCATCTATGACGGCGAATACATGATCCTGTCGCCTGAACTCCTGATGATCCAGGCCACTACGCTGATTGTTATTGCAATGCTCGTCTTTCTGGGAGCCGACAAAGAAACCAAATGTCGAATGTTTCTCTGGTTCCATCGCAATCTGAAACTAAAGCCCAATCAGGCCACGCCGCACTACAAGCGGCAGCACGCCAGAACCACAGCCATAGAGACTGTGTTTCTTATCTGGGGCATCTACCTGTTTGCGATCTTTATCAATGATCCACGGGGCATCAAATATGACTCGATAGCCGCCATGGTGATTACCGTTGGTTTCGTAGCCTGGGGCATTTATCTCTGCACCAAGCTATTCCGCTTGAAGCGGCTCGGACCCACATTCCGTTACGCCATTCCAACCGGCGCCATTCTGTGGCTGCCGATCGAAGCATTCTCACGCTGGGGGCTGTACCCCGAAATCTGGATCTATCCGGACAAGTACACGATCCCGATGCTTTGCGTACTCGCTTTCTTCGTCTTCGGTGTCATCACCATGTACCGCGCCGACACCTACAAACCCAATGCGGAGAAGCCGCTATGAACTCAAGCAAATTCTGTAATTCCAATTTCTTTATTGTGAGGGGGACACTCATGAACGTTATAAGCAATACCCGAAAACGCGCACTGGCATCAATGCTACCCGCGCTACTAATAGGCACACCTGGAGCCGTCATGCCCACAACGGGCTGGTCTGCAAGTATTGAAGAGATCGTAGTCACTACGCGTAGACGTGAAGAAAACATACAGGACATTCCCGTTGCAGTGGCTGCCTTCAACGCCGACTTCATTGAAAAACAAGGCGTGGTCAGCACTAAAGATGTCGTGAAACTTGTGCCAGGCGTACAGTTTGATCAGGGCTTCTCTGCTGCAGACACACGCATCAGCATACGTGGCATCAACAACAGCCGCGGTCGCGCCAGTGTCGCTACGCTGATTGACGGAGTCGATATCTCCGGCGAAAATATCTCTGCCGGTGGTGGCTCGTCGCTGCTCAACACGCGCCTGCTGGATCTGGAGCGCATCGAAGTTGTAAAAGGCCCGCAGTCAGCACTGTACGGACGTAACGCATTTGCCGGCGCACTGAACTACATCACCAAGCAACCCAACATGGAAGAGCTTGACGGCTACCTGAGTTTTGAAGCCGCTGAATACAACAGCGTCAATGCCCGGGCAGGTATCTCC
>Ga0209692_10002522_pt1 | contig 19711 bp, 27 predicted proteins | sample tdDd472_FD_187129 | JGI IMG/M metagenome (GOLD analysis project Ga0209692, IMG submission 187129) | Marine sediment microbial communities from the Atlantic coast under amendment with organic carbon and nitrate - tdDd47.2 (SPAdes)... | ecosystem: Environmental > Aquatic > Marine > Coastal >... | reverse complement strand
AGCGTATCAAAAATATGAAGCAGACAAAGTTGATCCGCTTCGCCTCGCATACCTCTACGGCGAAAAGTATAAAGCTAAATACACTGCAGGTGCTATAACATTCACATACAAACCATCGCTCGAAAAACTGAACTATGTTCCGGCAGAACCTGAGAAACTATACGAATACGAAGGTTCAAAACTTATTGTGATAGTTAATCAGTACGACATTTATCACGGGTGGATTTTCAGTCCTGACGGCGAATTATTAACAGAAGCACAGGATCATCGCAAGTTTGGAGCAGTCAGCCGAGATCGTGCAAATGAACTCGGTAAACTAAAACGACAGCAAACAAAACTTAATAAACAGATTATCAAGAATGCCGACAGGATTCAGAAGTTCGAAGATATCAAAATCTTCGAGTATGAAAAGAAACGTCCGAAACCGATGCCGGAAGAGGAACAGGAGCAGGAACTACAATCAGGCGAAATCAGCTTCGGGTACGAACCTGAGACAGATGACTTTGATAATGAAATATTCAATGTATCAATAATCGATTTTACACAAAACCCAAATTAGGAGGCAGTATGGCACAGGAATATTCAGATATCGCGATAAGTGAAACCGGAATTATAGGAGGTGAGGATATGGAAAGAAAATCAAATAAAACTCCCCAACCCATTCAGGTTCTTTCTGCAAAATACAATGCGGTAAACAATTTGATCTCGGAACTGGCACAATTGGAAGCTGAAAGCCAGGAGGAGTTGACTGATATTAAAAAAGAGATTGCTGAGTTAACAAAAAGTCTGAAAAGCCGACAGAAAGATTTACGGCAAACATTGAAAGCAATATCGGAACGCCGAATGATGGTTCTCGGTGAACGTACTGCATACATGAGCCAGATAAGGGCACTCGGCGGTAAGGTTGGAACAACTGATATTAAGAAACTTTTAGGTACTTCAAAAAGGAGTTAAAGGGTCCTGGAACAAACAGAAGTGAAACAACTGGTATCTTTAAGGATAAGTCTGCATCAGCAGATAATCAGGAGAATGACAAGACTTGGATTGTGTACAAGCTCGTATCTCGTCGAGGCATTCAAACGTTGGTACTTGTGGTCACATTTTAAAGTGGAAACATCGAGAGCCCTCTCCGGAGCGAAATTGGAAGAGGCAAAAACAAGACTTAATAAAATCACAAAGAACGTGGCGATTGCAGGAATTAAGAAGAGATACCCGCAGTTGGATTCCGATAGGCAGGTTTTAAGATGTACCGAATCGCAGGTGGCAAAAATCAAGGCGGTTGGAATTTACAAGCTAAAAATCACGGACAAGGACTTAAAGCGGTACATCGAAAAGACAATCGACCGGAAAGTATTCCTTTATGATTTAACAATAGCCGAGGCGCATCACTCGATTGAACGCCTTGAAAAATGGGAAGTAAAAAACTATAAAAAATCGAGAGAGAAAAGTGGAAACAGGTAGTTACGAGGTCGGGTTTATCGGTGTGCTTACTGATGCACAATTGAATTATCCCGGATATAATGAGCACACGGCATTAAAATCCAATCTTAACAGGATGGAAGTAATTCTAAAGTATCGTCAACACCTTACTGCAAAAAAGGAGTTACTTGAAAAGATACAAAAAACACGGGAATTATTAGAGATTTTCACGTTTAGGAAAAATTAACGGAGGTAATAAATGTCAAGATTCAGTTTCAATCCGGCAACAAAACAGATCATCGATGAGCAGACCAGAACAACGGTATGCAGGGTATATGATAAAACCGAGTTGGGGTTTTCAGGAAAATATGGCGATGCCGAGAGATACGGCGATCAGATTGTAAACTCCCTAAACGAGACATCCGGAAGACTGTTCGAAGTCCACAAACTAATGTCGGCAGGATTTTCAATTTTCAGTCTATCGGCTGATGAGAAAACAATCAAAAGATGCACAAAAGGTCAGCATTCGCACGGGTGGGCGGTACATAAGAGTTTTAACACAAAAAAAGAAGCCAGGTCAGAGATGCAGGCTCTTTTGACCCAGAGTAGAAATCTGGAATACAGGTATTAAAAATAAATTGGAGAAAGAAAATGAAACGAAAATTTGTAACTGAAGCCGGGATTGTAATACCTCCTGACAAGCTAAAAAAGAGCGAACGGTTATCCGAAAGGCACACGGCAACCTTGATTAAAAAAGCTGAACGAATCAACAAACTTCTTGCTGAATTCAAAGAGGAGGTTGAGAGGCGTTCGAAAGAAATTTATGATGCGAAAATGTTGGAAAGTGGAGTGGATGGTTCAAAGAATAAAGGAAACCTCACAATCTACAATCTCGACCGTTCGATTAAAATCGAGAGAATTCACTCTGAGAAACTTGCGTATGATGATGCGCTGATCAACGCCGCAAAAGAAAAGTTCAAAGAGTTCCTCGACAACTCAATTGAAGCGAGTAACGAGTTTGCAAAAGCTCTCGTTCTTGATTTTATACAAACCAGTACTGGTCAGTTCGATATACGGAAAGCCACGACTCTTCTTAAATACAGAAGCCGTGTAAATAACAATTTATATTCTGAAGGATGCGATTTGTTACTGGAAGGAACTGAGAGGGCATACCGGAAGATGTACCACCGCATCTGGAAAAAAGATAAGTCTGGAGAATTCCAGAATGTAGAACTTAATTTCTCTGCAGTGTAAAAATGAAAGCTGAAGAGTTTAAGGAAGTAGTTGAACGGGCAATGCCAGGTGTGATAGAGGAAGAGGATTTCAGTTTATCCTATCCTGTTTCCTTTTCAATGCCCGTCTCCGATATCAGGAGGTTATACCTGACTCTCCGTAAAACTGATGGCAAAGAGGAGGGTGTTTTGATATCGGAAGAGGATGACCAGAAACTTGTAAATCTGATAATAAACAGATTGCATGATCATGTCAGCCAATCACTACCGGATGAGATTCATTATCCCGCATTTGAAATTTGGATGCATTCTGAGATAACTGATTGTCTGATTGATTATGCAAACGGAGAGAGGGACTCCCATTCGCCCTATGCCAAGACAAAAGTTGACAAAAAGAGAACTTGAAACACTTAAAGCTTCCGGCTTCGCTCCTTACGAAATAAGCCATTATAAAGCCGGAAGGTTTGACAGGATAGCAAAAGAAAAACTCCGGCAAATGCATCAGCTAGTCCGGGTTAAAAAAAGAAAGAAAGCTAGTGAGCCGAAACCGTTCCTGATAACCAAAAACGGCATAAGACTTAAAAAAAACAAAAACATAATCATCATAAATTTGAGGTAACAATGGCACACAAATCAGAAAAAAACGAACCAATCGAACAAACCACCCCTGAAAAAAAGATGAATTTCAGGTGGGAGTTCCAATTCAAGATTTATGATCCTGAAGCTAAAAAACCAATCGAAGAGAAAATCACGGTTGAAACGGAAAAGGATGATGAGCGTGAAGCATATTTATCTGCTTCAGAAAAGGTTAAAACCAAACACAGGAATTATTCATACACTCAAGTATTTAGCAAAATAGGTATCTAAAATGGTTTGCGGATTCTGTGGAGAAGATTTCTCCGATACATACCAGAAAATCAAGGGTTCGAAAAGGAAGGTTTTCGGGCCGCTTGATCACTACATGATGCCGTACATGATAAAGGGTCAACTATGCCCAAATTGCAATAAAGTCATGGAATACATGTTGGTCTGTACCGGAAATCTATTTCACAAAACCGAGGTAATTAAAGACGAAAAACTTCTTTATACATTTAATGATTACTGGTCTTTTCTCGAAAAGAAAGGGTTGCTTGAAGAGTTCCGGAAGTATAAGAACATAAATCTGAAGCTCAAACTAAATGGCGGACAACCGGATTTGTTCGATAATAATGAATAAATCCCGTAAACAAATCGAAAAAATCAAAGCCGGAATCACTTCCGGCATCCTCTCCGGAAAGAACCAGTATAAACATTCGATTATACGTTCAATTGAACGCATCTACCTCCGGAACTCGACCGATGGAAGTATTGACCTTCAGGAATTAACCAGAGACCTGAAGCGAAACCTTAAAGTTCCTGATGGTTTCAAAAACGAGATAATAAAAAAGGTTTATACTTCACAACAGGAGATATCCGGTATCTGGAACGAGTACTTCGGGAATGCTACCGGAGGGAGCTTTAGTGTAGCCGATATCGACAAGATGCATGCATTGTACCAGGTCGATTTTACCCCGGTTGAAACGGAGGTCAGGAATAAGGTTCTGAAGGAAGTCCGGAGTGCGATAAAGGGTGAATACGGTTTTAATTCAATAAGTAAAAAACTTCAAAACACGGGACTTGGTGTTTACACAGCTGAGAACCTTACCAGAACCGCCCTGGCACAGTTTGATAATGCCTATCATGTTGAGGTTGCCAAACAAGCAGGAGTGGTCTATTACATTTACGATGGTGACACTTCAGAAAACACCCGACCCTTTTGCCGTTCACATATAGGGAGAGTTTATACACTTGCAGAACTTGCCTCAATGGATAATAAGCAGGGACTTCCTGTAACAACCTCACTCGGTGGTTACCGCTGTCAACATTTTTTAACTGCTCTAATCGGATATGAACGTAAAGAACCGGGAGAGGTTTATAACCCGGCTCATCAAGGATAACAATTAGCATTACTGCTTTAACCTGTCAATATTAGAAATAACAAAATTTTTAATAGCCTTATCGACCCAAAAAAATTCGTTATCAATGATATAAATGAGAGCATCACTATAAACATCATCATCGGTGTTCTCTATGAACTCCTCAAGATAGTCAATATCCAAAAGAGAAATGTGTTCTGCAACTTCTGCATTAAATTCATACGCTTCATTAAATGCGTTTCTTGCAGCTACAAGATTACCTTTCCTGAAATAAGCTAACACCAGCCCATAATAACTTTCAACCCTTTGGTCTTGTAGGTATATTTTACCCAGAGCGATAATCCTATTATAATCTCCGAGTAGAAGTGAATTATGGATTATCTCTAACCTCGCGCATAACTCATCAGAAGGATTATACATTAGAACTGCATTTAAAGAAATCATGGCTTCACGATATTTTTTGATTGCCATTTCAGTCCGACCTAAATAATAAAGAGACAACAGAAATGAGTGGTTGCTCTCAATATCCCACGGGATCATACCATGAAAGTTTTCCGGGAGTAAACTAATACAGATTCTATATGCTTTATCAAGATACTCTTCAGCTTTCCCAAAATTAGATCTCTTGAAATTAATCAGTCCTATTTGAAAATAGGCATCAACAAAATTTGGATCTTCCATAATAATTTCCTCAAGGAACTCCTCCTTTTGTGAATCATATGCGGGTAAGTCACTTGCAATTTTAAACTTGCCTTTTAAAGAACTTCCTTCTTCGGTGTCATCATCTAAATGAAACCATCCTATGCTACCATCAACAACAAATTTCAATTTTGGATATTCGATCATATTCGCCTCGTTTAATTTGATTTTGTTGTGTCACTTAAACTCTAAATTTAGGACTTAAATATAATAAAAAGTTGGCAACTAAATTGCAATCGTAATCAGATAAGACTTGCTATTCGAGACAGGATAGTGCACCCTGTGTATGTAAATTTTATAACACAGGAGACAAAAAATGCACAACGAAACAATCGAACTTGATGATGACTTAAACCCTATTTATCTTTTACAGGGTATTGCAAGCGTACTTCTTGGGCAAATAGTAAAAGGTGAAATTGACGTGGTTTTACTGGCAAAAAAAGAACTTGCGGCCAGAGGTATTGACGAAAACAGAAAGGAGATCGGTTATAAAAAAGCAATTGAACATTTCGGATTAACTGACTGAAATTGATTCCTTCTTGAGGTATTCTTTGAAATAATTATCAACACGTTTCAAGAACTCTTTTTCCACTAACGGAAGGAGTTCTTTCCCTTCGGCTTTTGTTATCCCTAAAATCTTGTGAATCCTCCTCGACTTACCAGCACCCGATACTTCATGCCAATATGCCAACTGCTGAATTTCCCTGCTTTTCCAACCCAAGATGATGTTATCGCTTTCAGTTCTCAGAACCCCCAGATCACGAAGATAACTACCTGACCAGTTCATGGTAACATTATCGTTTTGTTTTCCGGCAAGTTTCCGAAGTCCTGAATAACCTCCCTTTACAAGTACCCACAAGGCATTTGCTTTGGTCTGGAAAAGTTGGAAGTTTTCAGGATCCCTATATTTACCCTTGTTGCCGGAAGCTTTCTTTATACGCCCGCCAAGTGTTTTATTAGCTGCACCGAGAGGCATGGCAAAAGGGTTTTTACTATAATCCCCTGCACCGCTCGAAGAACCCGGCAGGAACTCACCCCTCTTGGTTCTACGGCGAATAATAAACAAGGTCTTGTTCCCGACCTTGCTTAAAAAAACGTCATCAACAATCCGGTCGATCATGCCCCGAACATCCCGGATGATTTTGCTACGATAGTCTCATCACCCTCTTTAGGAATTCGTAAGCCAACAAGACCGTAAACATCATCTTTGACCACAGGGATTCCGGCGTTGGCGTAATCAGTTATTATTCTCGCCATCGCTTCAGCATCTGTAAACTTGCGTTTATTAAACTCAAATTTTGGAAATGCGTTTCTCGGTTCACTCGCATAATTAAGTTGATAATCTTTCATTAGGTACTGGTTAGAGATTTGCTGTTCAGCAAATACAAGATCGCTTAAAGTGACATCTGCAGCTATATTATACCCGACTTTTGAAGCCGCATAAGAATGCCCGTCACCGGGATCAGTTGCCGTGTACTGCCCTGCAATTGATAAACTGGTCGACCTGTTTACACTTTGCTCAAGTTCCTTGTGAGAGTTAAGGGTTTCAGATTTAAGAGAATCTAAAACATTAACATCAACGCCTTTAGGAAAAGCTCCCACTGAGTTCTCGCCGATGTTGTAAAGCTGTTCCATTATTTCATTCAGTCTTGCCTTGAATTGCTCATCATATTTTGCATATATCATGCTCTTTTCATTATTCTTTGACCATGCAAAGAAGTCCCAGTATTTTATAATAACTCTCAGGAAATTAACTCTTAAAAATCCTCCCGGATAATCATTCTCAATTCCGGATAACGGGTTAAACCTTACATCAAAGTGGGTTTCTGTGTCGATGGGTTCACGTTTGGATTTCTGGGTTTTAGTATCGGTTTCAACAAAAATCAGTTTCTCATCACTTTCCAGATCGAAATCTAATTCGGTCAGATGATAACTCTTTTTATTCGCTATATGATGCTTGTAAATCCCATCATGTTCCCACATGAGCTTTACCGCAGACATTCCCATCAACCTGCCGTTCATGCTCGTTTCAATCAAGCTGTGAAGTTTTGATTTTGCAAATCTTTCTTTCATTTCCATTATTTGTTTTTTCTCTGATTCGGTTGGGATATACTCATCCGGAAATTTGATTGTATAAGAGAAACTCTGGACGGCCTGTTTACGAAAATATATAAGTGAAAACAAGTGCGGATCAATCTGTGGCAACCTTGTAAGAAACGAGAGAAAATACCTTAAGTCCCGTACTTTCGGATCGATATAAATTGCTTTCTTGTAATACTCTACAATTTTATCAATTGACTCAACCATGACTCTTTTTTGTAAATCTGAATTTATGAACATCTTAAACTCTCCTTACCTTGCGGTTTGAATAGGTGATTATTAACGGTGTATCATCAAGTATAAACCCGATGCCTAGTTCTATCAATAATGTATAGGCGCATATCATTGCATCCGGAGCATCATCCTTTTTACCTGCAACTTTTAACCTGAATCCAAAAAACTGTTTTAGAAATTTTTTGCCCTCTTCGGTTTTGGCAAAACCGGGAGGGAACAGGATTCGATTCTCCTTCCAGACCGATTCAAGATTCACGGCCAAGGCATCGACCTTGTACTTTCTGAATAAAACTGTCGGGTATGGTACTTTATGAATCTGTGTAAAGTTGAAAATATTGTTTTTCCAGTTAGATTCCTGATTGACGTTTCCGTCCATTCCGAGAGTTATTACAAGTACCCCCATTCTTGATTGCCTGTCCTGCAATTCAATAATATCGGTGAGTAATTCATTACTATGGAAGTAACTCCTGCAGCGTGCATCTGTCACGTAGTATTTTTGCATTGAAGAACTAAAACCAAGACAGGGCATGGCTGTTGTATCACCTTTTCCTTTTTCGGATGTATTTGGGTCTGTCCAAATAACCGATTGAACATCATCCGGTAAAACTTCCCATTCTGAATAATAAGTATCCGGGAATATGTCACCCGATTTACGGCGTGGTCGTTGCTGGAAGTTCCCAGACCAATCAAGATCATCCTTTGGTTTGAGCATTTGTTTAAGTTCATCTTCTGTATTTGCCGGAAAGCGTGAGTACCAGAGAGCTTTTTGACGGGCATGTCGTGACTCATCCCAAGCCGCATAAAGATGCACAACAAAGTTCTCGGAAATTAATCCGTTATCCTGTTCCTCCAGTAACTGATTTGATAGATAATCGACGTGAGTATTGTTAGCCTCCCAGACAAGTGTTCCGTCTTTTGTAAGAGAACCCCTCATTTCATTTATCCTGTCAACTCTTTTTTCAAGAGCCTCTGCAGTTAATGAAGAGGTCAGATTTTCAAAATCCGTTAACAGGATAAAATCCAACCTGTTCATTAACCGTTGTTTACCTCTGGAGCTTTTCTCCTCGGAAAGGGTTGTAACGAAAGTACCTCCAGGATTAATATCGCTTGTTGCAAAAAGTTTTTCGGTGGACTTTTCATGCCAGTGCAAGTTAAAATCATTAAGGATACGGTCGTTGTAATCAATCATGTAGATGATATCCAACAGGTAGCTTTTTGGCGTTTCCAGAGTTTCAGAACCGATCGCCATGAATTTGCGTGTGCCATATAAAAAAGTATGGACTGCTTTCTTTTTGAGCATGGCAGTTTTCGCATGGTTACGGGGGCCGAGAATCAGGTGAGCTTTCTGATCATGCAAATCTGAAAGGGCAACAATCTCTTTGTGGAATTTGCCGGGAGGAGCGTAATCATCCGCATCGTACATAGTCTTAGGAAAATAGACTCGGTCGAAATACCAGAAGTCCCTAGCCCTCTCAATACGATTGGCAACAGCTTCTTTTGTTGACTCGTTCTTGGAGAATGGTTTGACTTTCAGAAGGGCATTCTTTAGCTCTTCTTTCTTTTTGATCGAATCCATTAGATCGGCATGAGACTGAAGCTCGCTTAATGTCTGCAAGGGAAACCGCATCAAAAAATCTGAATCAGCCATCTTTGCTCCTCTGCCACATTTCCAACTCCTCTTTATAGATTTGGACTATTTCCTGATTGGTAACTTTAGGTTTGAACCTCCGGATAATCCTTGCTATCACCTCCGCATCCGGACGGCGGATGTTATTCTTCAATTGTCTAGCGGCTATCTTGGTCTGGATCACCTCAATATCCTTGACAATCTTTACCTTTTCTCCCGGGCTCATGTTCATGACCGCAACATCCTGAAGGGTATCCATCAACAGGAATAATTGGAAGTCATCCAAATCCTTAAAATCACCGAGAGACCACTTTGAATCCACGGAATCAATATTTCCGGATTCATCAACCGATGATCTCGATTTTCCTTTATCTCTGCGAGGTGAGCCATCCAGTTTGGTTTGTCCGTTAATTATGCGATAAACCTGCCAGTAAGTTACATTCTCCAGTTCGGCAATTTCAGGGATGGTAAGGCTCTGTTTATAAAAAAGGGAATGTATCTTTTTCTTTTTAGATGCTGTTAATCTGTTAGCCAGTTTTGCCATTGTTACTCCTCTTTTTAATAATCATGGCTATATAAGTGCCGACAAGTCCCCCCGCAATATTTCCAATAACGACTGGCAGGTAATCATATTGCAAGTTGATTACCCTGACAGTCCCGTCAATCCCGATGGCGGTTGAGGCGAGCCATGATAGGTTTACAAAAAATCCGGAAAATATAGCTTCCGGGATATTCCCTTCTGAAACAGATTGAACGTTCCAGGTGCGAGTACCAATAAAAATTAGCTGTGTAAAAAATGTGACGATTGTTAATAAAAAAATCATTAGATATCCTTTAATAAGAAAATCAATTTTAAGCCGTTTTGTACCCACGGTCGATATAATACTCGTTTATTTTTGGGAAACGTTGGGAAACGCCCGTGTGTGCGTATTTTGAATATTTCAGGGTCATATTATATCCTCAAATTCCAGATAGGCGGCGACCAGTGACAAATCGGGGTCTGCTTCAAGTATCTCGATTGGCTTTTTTGACGCTCTTAAAAAGATGAGCCCGGGTTCCGGTTCCTCTTCGGTTCCGAGGTTAATTTCCAATTCGCCGACAAGGTTTTTTACAACCGTTCGGGCATAAGAAACAGATTCTTTCAGGGACTCTGTTTCCGAGGCATATCCGGGAGAGCTTCCACATAGCACAATTAAAGTAACCGGGACTTTATGAATATGACCACCGGAAAGGGGCTGACCTTCCGAATCATAAACATAGGCAACCGCAAGATATGGAGGTGTAAATCCATTGTCCGGGTCTGGTTTTCTTGCTATCTCAGCTATGGTTTTTATTGATTTGTCTCCGTAATCAAACTCGGACTTGATTAAATTCAACTTGGCGACAGCCGCCTTTGTTACATCAGAAGGTTCCATAAATCTCCTATGGTGTTGAAATTCTTTTCGTGCCGGAAACTGAAAACAAACTCTGTGAAGTACTAGAATCAACTTTAACAGTTATACGTCCGGATTGAATTTTATCAAGCAGCTTATATGCATCCTCTTTCAGAATTGTGCGGCGTTTAATCTCCTCTTCAGAAAGGTTCTTTTGCCACTTGATTATTTTGAATAAAACGATGTCTGCCCAAATTCCTCGTAAAATTCCCGGTGCATCGGCAGGATTTGAAGGAGGTAAGTAGTTTGAACATTGGTAAATATGATCACTTACTTCTGCATCCACTTCTGCAATTTGTTCCGGTGTTACTGAGTTTAGAAAATCGGCTGAGTCAATAACTCTTGCCGATAAAATCGCAATACTTCCAAATCCCAATCTGTCCTCCATTATTGTTCAAATCAAATATCGCAATAAATATTTCAGCTTTTATCTAACCGGTACGGGTTAGTAAGAATTAAGATTTGTGGAATGTAGATTTGAATTGTGACAATAAAAAAGAAGGAGATTTAAAACATGTTTGAAAAGATTCTTGAACTATTTAAGAAAATAGGGCTCAAAATAGAACAGGAGCAGGAGGCTCAGCTCAAAACGGAATTCGAGAAAATTGAGACATCTAAAACGGAGGACAAATCGAAACCTCTTGAAAAGCCGACAGGGGAACTTGCCGAGGCGATGGTTACCATACAAGCCCTAACTAAAGAGGTAACTGATTTGAAAGACCTCGTCGGCGAAATGAAAAAGGATCGCGATGCATCTGTAGCGGCACAAAAGGAAAAAATGGAAGCCGATACAAAAAAGAAAATTGACGATCTAAAAACCAAAGGAATCAAAGAAGGTCGAATCACTGAAGCAACCTGGGAAGCGAAGTGGAAGGCGATTGCGGAAAAAAACCCGGATCAGTTTGATGCGATCCTTTCCGATTTGGCTGTTGATCCGAAACTCAAAACGGATAATAAATCCGGCGATTCCGGTGGTAGCTCTAATCCTCCTGCTTACAAGGGCCCGCTTCTCGGGGCAGATTCCAAAATGGTTGAAGCCATGACCAAGATGGATAGCAACTAACAATTTTAATCAAATTAATCAGGATAAGTTATGAATATTTATCAAGCTTCAAACGCTTCAATGGGAACAGATAAAGGGAAAAGGATACTCTCTTTTATTCTCCAGAACTTCGTGATTTTTCAAATAATGGAATTCGGGATTGAACCGTTTGATTTCACGTCGTACCCTGTAAAAGAAGATGTTGGTGATGCCGACAACTCCGCCAGGGCAATTAACGCCGAACTTAAAAAATTCGTGTATGCTCCAAGCAAGGGTGGCGAAACTCAGAGAGCCTACGGATTCGAGTACGATATTGATGAGGTTTACCTGAATGACCTCGAACTGGGAAACATCACCAACGAAGCTTTGAGAAGGCGAATCGAGAACGAGCAAATCAGACTCGCTAAAAAAGTGGGTGGCGATTTATTGACGGACGTCTTCGGCGGGGATGGTGTGAGTCCAAAAATTCTCGGGTTTAAAAACATGATCAAGGATGTTGCGGACTCATCCGGTCAGTCTTCATTCTTAGGTTTAACCGTGGATCAGATTCATGCAAGCCTAGTACAGGTTGGACTCCAATTATCACTAAGTGATGAAGCTACACTCAGAGCTTATGAGGAAACGCTTACTCGTGAAATATCCGATATGGGAGGTAACCCTGTGTTGATCATGAATAATTACATGTTCGCCCGACATACTGCCATAGCAAAAAAACTGAATCTCTACGGTCAGGTTGAGACCGCATTTGGAAAGACCATCGATACTTTTGGTAACACGAAGATGATCCCTGTACCATTAAAGTATTTACCCCAGACTGAAAGTGATGGGACTCATAACGACTGTAGTTCAATTTTCCTTGCGGAATATAACGAGGTTGATGGTTTGAGAGTTGCAACAAACTCCGGATTCAAGTTTACCGATTTCAAAGAGCTTGAAACAAAACCATCGGGTAAATCTAGGTTGACCTTTACGGGTAACCACAAGATCGAAGATATGAAAAAATTGAAGAGATTGAGCCGTATCAGACTGTAAACTATTCTCTCCTGTGTACCAGTAACAAATCAGCGTATGCCGGGAGGTTGACCCCCTCCCGGCTTTAATTAAAAAAAGTGAGTTCGAAATGAGCGGAAGAATTAAAAATTGGATTGAAACAAAGTTGAATGTTGGATGGTTGGTGATAACCGTTATCGCATTTTTTGTGGTATTGGGTATCAATCTCGGTATGACGCTTAGTACCATTTCGAACGTCGAGGCTAAAAGCATCAAGAACGAGATCAAGATAGAAAAGAATTCGGAGGATATTCAAAACCTTCAAGTTCAATATGGTGACCTGAAGGTACTAAATGAGAAGATTATTTCTCTGACCAAAAGTCTTGATGGTGTTGAGGAGCAACTCGACAAATTTAATACAGAAGTACTTGAATTTTATAAAATCCAAAGGAAGTGACAATGTCAATATTAAACTGGATTGGTGATCTGTTCGATTCCGGCGCAAAGATAATTGATGAGCTTCACACATCCGACGAGGAGAAGTCTGATGCAAAAAGAAAATTATTGGAAGTGAAAAACTCAACAATGCTTCAGCTTCAGGAGATTGAACTTAGAAGAGAAGCAGAATTCAATTCCCGGATTAAAGAACTTGAAGGAACTGCAAAGGATTTGAAGTCAGTTCGTATTTTGGGTCCGATCGTGATATTTCTAAGAGGTGCATTTCGACCACTATTTTCTTACGGGTTGGCTTACATCGATGTAATGGTTTTTTCAGGTCGATGGAAGCTTCAGGACGAGACAATCACTTCTGCATTCTGGCTCATAAACCTAATTATTCTGATTTTTTACTTCGGAGAAAGAGCGTTCCAGAACGCCGCTCCACTTCTTGAAAAATTTCTTAAAAAATAAAACTGGAGGTGACTCATGAAACTTATTCATGTAATTATGATTTTGATTTTTCTTGCCGTAATTCCATTAACCTTGTCGGCGCAGAGTTCCGGAGGTGGTGGTGCAATATCTGAGTATTTTATCAGCATACCCGCATTGGCAGCACTTGTTCTTTTGCTGACTCCGGTATTAAAAAAACTCTCGTTTCTTGTGAATGTAAATTCCCAATATATCAGTTGGGGAATCGCATTCCTGCTTTCGATTGTCGGATGGATATTAAATATTGGGATTTATTTCAACGTAGAGTGGATGTACATTTTCATTTATGGACTGGCTTCCGGATTAATTGCGAACGGTCTATACGATTGGCAATTCATTAAATCAATTCTCGTGTTTCTTGGACTTAAGACCGGAGAAAAGAAATGAAAAGTATTGCCGGATTAAAACAAATTGGATTGTGTAATGCCGGGACTTTAGCAACGGCCCCGGTAAATGCACTTGCGCTCGGTTACAGGGGTAATACACCCCTGAAAATAACTCCGTTCAAGAATCAGACTGACTACCTCGATCGTTCTCTCCGGAACAAAACTAATTTCAATGTCTCCGGAGAATCGTTCCAGGGCACGATGGAGATGTTATCAAAAATGTTCGGGTGGATTAACCTCAATGCCGATATCCAGATAATTACCAACAAACAAAATGCCTCTGCTAACTCGGAAGATGTATTCAAGTTTACAGGTAACAACAAACTTGGAATCGGATTCGAGTACCTGATCAATGATGATAAGCGTTCACTTACCCCGACATTCGAGGGAGCACTTGAGTACGATACTGCCAAGACACTTATTGATGCGGCAGATTCGGAAACGGCGGTCGACCTCGGATTTGCGACAAGAGAAGGAATAAATAAAGCTTATTATCACTACCCATTCATGTTGACTTTTCAGGCGCCAAAAACAACCGATCTTTTCACAAAGTCTGATATTCTCTCCAGAGAATTAAAGCTATCAATTGAAGGAGCCAAGGACGGTTACAACAAACTTGTTGCCCATTATTTGAAAGCTGAATTGTCAATCACGGCGTTGGAAGCTTCAATCTCTAAAGTGGTGGAAATGCTCAATAAAGGAATAACCTCTTCAATTCTCTGGAAAGAACAGAATGGCGCTGACCCGTCGATTTATGATGCTTTTGATTTTAACGAAGGCGTTTTGAATCAAACCGAAGAGATAACCATTGATGATGAGCAAAGAATCATCATGGTAAAATTTGCAGGTAAAATCCCGATTTATGAAACCGAGTTTTTGTTCGGTGACGGCAACGGCGGTGTCGTTGATGATAATGCCGGAGCAACTGGCGGAACTCTAAAAATAGGATACTAGCATGCAACTTGAAATCATAAAAAAAGGCAAAGAAAAGCCTGATTCAGTTGCCTTCAGGGTATTCGGCAAAGACAATCAGGTAGACTTTTACTCATCCTCCCGTCTGGGTCAAATAAAAGTGACCAGTACCGGTTTTATAATTGCAGTTCCGGATGAACATATCGGTAAGGAGTTCGAACTGAAGGATGTATCCGGCAAAAAGGTAATTGCATCCGGGAAGCTGGAGAAAGGAACCAAGAAAGATGACACACAAAACTAAAAGGTTTACGTTTCTCAATAGTGAGGGAGAATCAATCGAAGTAACAAATAAGCAGTACTGCTTTGAAGTCGAGGATGTTCTCAAAAACCGATTCGGCGAATATGATGATCTTCTTAATCAAACAGATATCGAGTTAAATATATCGCTCGAAGATGTAGAGGCTGATTTCCCGAAACTGTTGGAACTCGGAGACAACAAGATTATCTGGAGAAAACAGGACTATGATACTCTCCTTGAGGTTTACGGTTTTTTTTTACTGTACAAAAGGAATGCTATCGTGAGGTTGTTGACATCCAACAAAGAAATGCTTGCTTCAGAAGTAGAGAAGGCAAAAGCGATTTTACGTTCAATGCCGGAGCTTATCTCTCAAAGCATGAATACTCTCAACTTGGGAAATACATCATCGCAGGAAAAGACCCTGCAAAATTAAATCTGATTCAGACTGAGTATTGTTCGTGCAGATATAATGAACTGGTAGCACTCTGGCTAACAGAGCAAATTAAGCAGGCAAAACATCTTGAATTTTTAGAAAAGAAAACGAAATCGGGGCGGAAGAATTATTAGTCCCGGTCGAGTTTAGTATCAGACCTTCCGGGATTCCAATACCGACTGGCAAAAAAGTAAGCAACTAATCCGCAAATAATTAAGATTGTAGTAGTCATAATGTACGAAGTCAAATTAAAGTTAACAATTGACGGGAAAGAATCGAATGCCACACTTTCCCTGACTGATGGCAATATAAAAAAAATTGTCAGTAGTGTCAATCGTGCAGATGAGGCTTCCCGTACTTATTCCAGAAATCTTATATCAGGTTTGCAGGATGCCAGAAATTCAATACAGGGTATTCGGGAAAGTTACAATATCCTGCGTGGTATTTTCGGTGGAACCGTGGGTGCTTATAAAGTCCAGGAACAATCCGAAGTATCACTCCAACAAGCCTTAAAATCAACAGGACAATACACAAAGGAGAATTATGAGGAACTAAAACAATATGCCTCCGCCCTTCAACAAGCCACCACATTTGGAGATGAACTGACACTTGGAGTCATGGCACAATTGACGGTAATGGGTTTATCAAAAAATCAGATTAAACAGGCAACGTTGCAGTCCCAGAATCTGGCGGCAGTAATGAAAGTCGACTTGAATACAGCCGCCAGAGCCATGGCTGATTTATTCAATGGCAATATCGGAATGATCGGCAGGTATGTAAAAGGACTCGATGAAGCGGTTGTTAAGTCAGGTGATCTTGATGCAATCATGGAGATGCTAAATTCAAAGATCGGCGGACAAGCTGAAGCTATGGCAAAAACAACTACCGGAGCTTTAGAGCAATTCAATAATACACTTGGTGATTCTCAGGAAAAAGTTGGCGAGGTAGTCGCTACCGGGATATTACCATTTGTCCGGCACCTGAATGAGCTTATAACCTCGGTAAATAATGCATCTCCTGCGCTTACCGGGACAATCGGCACACTTGGGGTTATGACAACAGCAATGATAGTGTTGAAAACTACCGGGATACTTCCACTAATATTTAATCATAACGTGTTAATAGGCTCATTATCTGCGGCAAGAATCAACATGATCGCAGGTCAAAGAGCCGGTTTGGTTTATGCAGGAGGTATGAGAGCTGCAGCAACAGCAACAAAAGGATTCTTTGCCTCACTAGGCCCAATCGGTTGGGCAATTCTCGGTTTAACAGCACTCGCCGAAATCATCAATTTAATAGCGGATTCCACGGAGGATTATCAGGAAAAACAAGAGAAGCTGAATACCGAACTTGGTAGCATGAAACTCAATGATCTGCGTGATGAATTAAGCCAGGTCAAAGAATACCAAAAAGAACTCGATGATATTGTTTCAAAGAGGAAGCAGGATGTTGAGTACATAGAACGAAACGGCAACTCAATCGAACAACTCCGGCGATTCCAGAATACGTATAACCTTGCAGTTCAAAACGCCAATAATCTGCGTGAGTACAGCGTTACGCTTGTTGAAAAGCTGAAAGAAAAAGAAGACCAAATCCGTCAGAGCGTGGAGCAGCAGGTCGAAGCTCTCAAAAAACGTATTGAAGTCGAAATCCAGAAAACCGACAAGGATAAACAACTTGTTAAGCTCAGACAAACTTATGATCAGGAAAAATCTCTCCTTGATGAAGCATTAGCCCTGAAGTTGCTCTCTGAAGAGGAATATCAAAACAAACTGACCGACCTCACGACAATCTATAATGCAAAACGTGCCGAGGCTATTAAGAATGCAAGTTCCGGATTATTGTCAGGGATTGACAAACAGATCACCGAATTAAACAACAAGAAAATACTTGCCGGGAATCTTGATGAGTTAATTGAACTTGAGAAACAAATAACAAAACTGAAAAAAGAAAAGAGTACCATCGAGGGATTGTTAGAATATCAGGCAAAAGGAAGTATCGGAATTGATATTGCAATTGATGAGGATTTAAATGATATCGAGTTACCCGACCTTAAACTGTCAGATAAAGAGACCACCAGAGATTTGAAAAGTCAGGCGGATATCAGGAATAATCAATTTGAGGAAGAATACAGGTTACTTGACCTCTGGAAAAAAAGAGAACTTGAATTGTATGCTGATGATGCTGAAGCGAAAACTCTGATTGATAAAATATATTCAAAGGAGCGGGAAAAAATATCAGAAGCTGAAACAGAGTTTAAGGTCGGAAAGGTGAAAGAAACTTTGTCTGTTATGGGAAGCATGCTGAACGAAAGTACCACCGTTGCAAAAGGGATGGCGGTGGCTATGGCGATGATAAATACCTACGAAGGTGCAGCAGCGGCGATTGCTCCTCCCCCGGTTGGAGCGGGTCCGATTTTGGGTCCACTTTTGATGGCAGGAATAATTGCCAAAGGATTAGCTCAAGTATCGGAAATAGCAAGTCAGGATGTTCCACAATATACTGCCTACGAACATGGCGGTGCGCTTGTTGGGGAGAAAGGTGTTGAAATTATAGCTCCTGCAAGGGACTTTGCTTCCGGGATGGTTGATTTAATACTTGCCGTAGAAAATGCTTTGGGCTCCAGAGGAGTAAGTACACAGTTTTACTCTGATAACTTGTTATTGAAGGCTGTCCAAAAAACCAACGATCTACTGACTGAGTATCTTGGCAGACCCGCACTCGCTGTCCTAGATGATCGCAAATCAAAAGAACTGATTAAGAAAGGAATATCATCACTAAGCAGGGGTATGTCATAATGTACCAGGGCGAATTCAGAATACGGTTTCAGGATTATTCCACCGAGATATGGGAGGATTGGAGCCAATGGTTAATTGAAGCTCCTGACTATTCCGAGAGAATAGAATCAGAATCGCCTGGACTGCCGGGTGTGATTGCGTTTGATACAGCCAACCTTATACTCAGATATGAACCGGGCATCCGTCCTTATGAAGTATTCTCCGGAGACCTTACTTCAGAAACACGCTTCATATTCGAAATATCCGCTCCGGATAACATCGGTGTCAAACATGAAAAATTAGAGGGTATCGTCGATATCGGTTCAATTAAAACTCCTTTCTATCAGAAAGAAATATCCTTTGATGTAATTGACCGATTGTCAGCCATCAATAAACTCGTCAAACAGAATATCAGAACTCAGGGAACAGTATTTACGAATGTTTACACCGGAACAGCTGACCGGATAAACTATACTAAATTCTGGAATACTTATGACATTCAGTTCAGATATACCCGCAGTAATATGCTCGTTACAACTACAACTGACGAAAACACTCCGGATCTCGGAGAGATATTAAAACTTGATTTTCTTAGAGACCCATCTTCAGGAGATCTGCCGGATCATCTTGGTTTGATAACGTTCAAACACTTTGATTCAGCGTTCAGCAATGGCAGGGTATTTTACGGAATACACTCTGAGAATACAGGATTTTACGCTTCAACAACGGATGCAGATGCAACGGGAACTGCAGATGAGAAAGTCAGAACCGATACCGAATGGTACAGCTCTCTTTTTTATAATCAGGATATCTACCTGAAGAGATATCGCGACAATGATTATCCAATAACGAAATATATCCATCCGGGTCCACAAACCGAATATGTCTCCGGTTGGGAGATTTACGCTTTTGATGGTATAAAACTGATTGAGGCAATTGTAAAACAGCAATGGAGCGGGATAACAGTTGTCAACAGAACCGGAGATACAGATTTCGAAGTTCCGCTTTCATTTTTCACTGAGTTGATTGGTGAGAATCCTTTCGGGGAACATCCTTTTGATGCGCTCGTTTATCTTGCTGATACCATGAAGTGTTATATCATGTTAAATCAGGATGATGAGCTTGTTATCCAGAGTAAATCAAACATCGGCACACTTGCCGGAACGGAGCGGACAATTGGTTCTACCCGGATTTATGACCAAGACCCGAAATACTCATGGGACAAACTTGTTGACGGTGTTGAGATA
>Ga0209692_10002519_pt1 | contig 19727 bp, 11 predicted proteins | sample tdDd472_FD_187129 | JGI IMG/M metagenome (GOLD analysis project Ga0209692, IMG submission 187129) | Marine sediment microbial communities from the Atlantic coast under amendment with organic carbon and nitrate - tdDd47.2 (SPAdes)... | ecosystem: Environmental > Aquatic > Marine > Coastal >... | reverse complement strand
TTCCGCTTATGCCATGCCCCGCCGCCCTCAGGATGAGAGGGTGCAGGTTCTGGTAGGCGCCTTTCAGACGGAGAGCCGAGCCAAAGAGATGCTGGAACGCCTGACGGAAGAAGGGTTTCAGGCCAAAACTGTTAAACGTTGAAGCACAGGGAAGGGCGGAAAAGGCATGCCTCCGGCGGCGAGGTGAGCCACCTCGAAAGCTTATTGCCGTTGCACTTAGTCCCTCGTTCCTCGGGCCAAATTGCAACGGCGTTTTGTTTACTCCCGCCTCCAATGTTGAAGAGTTAACAGGTTTTCTACACGTTTGGGACCGCGGATACAGTGGTGTCACTCTAACAAAACCGGTTCAATCTGGGTTGCAAAAGCAGAGGAAAATAAAAAGGCGTGAGACTCGAAATCGAGTCCCACGCCTTTTTTTATTGTACCGTTCAAAATTCTGATGGAGCAACAAGCAGTCGGGGTTGACGATGACGGTTATGCAACCGCCATCGTTAGCCACGGGCTTCGCCCGTCAGCGAATGTGATCGGCCTGAGGAACGAAGGCCGGGAGCATTCGCGAACCCGCTTTCGAGGTGGCACACCTCGCCGCCGGAGGCGCGTTTTTTGATCTTTTAAAACGTCACCACTTCGGCTTGTTTCACCATCTCTTTGAGTTTCTCTTCCCAGTCCTTGCCGCCGGTCTGGATGGCCAGTTCCACGGCCAGGTGGCGGGGGGTGATGTCGAGGTCGCGGTTTCGACCCAGCCCCTGGATGCAGGAGGGGCAGTTGGTGAGGAGGGTGGTTTCCCGGCCCTTCCTGTCGGTCCGCAGCTGGATCTCCTCGCGCTTTCTCTGGAGCATGGCGTTGGTGATGTCGGGCCGGCTCATGGAGAGGGTGCCCCCTTCGGAGCAGCAGTGGGGGACGCTTTCCACGGAGTATCCGGTGAACTCTTCCAGCAGGCTGGCGGCGTCTCCGTCCAGGGAGTCGTGGCAGGGGGCGTGGTAGAGACAGCTGTTGCTCCCCTTGACCTCCAGGCCGTTCTCCAGGGCAAACCGACTGACGTCGGCGATCCCGCAGTCCAGGATTTCCGGAGCCTCAAACTCTTCCAGTGCTTCCCGGCAGGTACCGCAGCTCACCACGCAAGCATCGAAGTCCACGTAGCTGATCATCTCGCGGATCTGGCTGAAGATAACCGAGTCGCGCAGGGTGATCTGGCTGTGCTGAACTGTCTTGGCGTTGACCTTGGCGGGAAAGCCGCAGCAGATATAGGGTGGCGGCAGCACCACGCGGATTCCAGCAGAAAGCAGGATGTAGATGGACGCCTTGGAGATATCCGAAAAGAGCCGCTCGGATCCGCATCCGGGGAAGTAGAAGACGGACTGCTCCGTCTCTTCCTGCGGGTTCAGGATCATCGCCTGATTGTTGCCGCACTTCGGCAGAATGCTCCGAAGGGTATCCGAAGGAGCCTTGGGCATGGGCGATTCCAAAATCTGCACTGCGTGGAGCCCGGCCAGGGTCTTTTTCACCGGTTCCATGTTTTTCATCAACCGATGGCCTGTACGCTGCAGGGAGCCGCCCCAGCTGACAAGCCCCTTGCGGAGCAGGGCGTTACCCATCATGTTCCGGGTCTCTAAGTAGGAGAGGGACGCCCGTGTGGCCAGTCGGGTTTTTTTGTATTTCCTGGAGACGAGGATTTCCCGCTCCATGAGGGAGACCTCAGCCGTGTCAATGTCCACAGGGCACGGCTTGAAACACTTGTGGCACATGGTGCAGTGGTCGGCGATCTCTTCCATCTGCTTGAGGAACTTGAAGCGGGTGGAGTGGGATCGCTGCACATCGTAGAGGATCGCCTCGATGAGGGAGGCGATGGCCAGGTTCTTGTTCCGTGGGTAATAGAACATGTTTTTGGCCGGGTAGAAGGTGCAGCAGTCGATCTTGCACTTTCCACAACGCACGCAGGTTGCGATTTTGGCTGCCAGGGTCTCCAGGGAACCGTGCTGCAGGATGCTTGCCTCCAGTTCCAGGAGGTTGAAGGAGGGGGTGTAGACCTTGGACTGAATGGTCGGATCCGTGAGCTGCCCGGGGTTCATTACCCCTTTGGGGTCCACCTTTTTTCTGTAGGCGGCCAGTTCCTTGGCCAGGGCGGGGTCCAGGTACTTCATCTTGGTGATGCCGATGCCGTGCTCGCCGCTCACCACCCCGCCTAAGTGCACGGCCTCTTCCATGATGTCATCGGCGGTTTTGACGGCGCGTCTCATCATCTCCATGTCGTTGGAGAAGACGGGAATGTTTACGTGGACGTTTCCGTCACCGGCATGCATGTGGGTGGCGATGATGATCTGCCGTGCCCTTGTTTCCTTAAAAATACGCTGGATGTCGCCGGTGATGCGTTTGTAGCCACGGAAGAACTCCAGGAGTTCGGCCAAAAGTTTTTTCGCCTGGGCGCCGTCTTTCAGCTCTTCCACCGAGGCGGCCTCAATGGCGGCCAAGGCGTCGCTGCAGATTTCACGTGCCTTGGGAATACGAGCCTCAAGCCATTCCGGGTCTTCAATGGGCTCGGCATGCTCCAGGTAGGCCAGGGTCGCGTGGAGGAAATCCAATTGATTGAATCGGTTCTCTTCCAGGTTGTAGGTGTCGGCAAACCGGGTGAAGGCCCCCAGGGCATCCAGGGGGAGCACGATGTCTTCGTTGAGCTTGAAGGCGTTGGTACGTTTTGCGATGGCGCCAAGTTTTTTGCGGTCTTTCCAGAAACGCTCGGCCTCGTCTTCGTCCCGGGCCACAAAGATTTCGGTGTTCTGATAGGGGATCAGAAGGTCCTGAAGGCGCTTGATTCCCCGATCGATCTCCTCTTCGTTGTGTCCCACCATGTCGATGAGAAGGCCCGCCTTGGGGCTTCCCTTTCGGGTTGCTTTGACCTTGTAGTTGATGGCAAGCATGTATTCGTCATCAAAGTGTTCCAGGGCAATGAGAGCCTCTTTGCCGCCGTTTTTGAATTCCTTGGAGATCTTGACGATGACCTCGCTGGCCTCCTCCATGTCGTTGCCGAAGAATTCCAGGCAGAAGGTGGTTTTGTACTCAAAGGAGGGGTAGAGGATGAACTCTGCCGAGGTGATGATGCCGTCGCATCCCTCCTTCTGGATACCGGGCAGGCCTTTGAGGGCCTTGTTGGTGATGTCTTTTCCCAGCCCTGTTTTGCGGATATCTGTCCCGGCAAGGGTAATGGTTTTTTTGATCTGCCCCTCTTCGTCCCGTACGGAGAAGAGGACGGTGTCCTCGGGCAGGATCTTGCGCATGGGGTGATCTTCCCGGCGCACTTCCATGTGCCGGCCGCCGGGCATGGCGATGCGATAGGAGACAAGGTTGTCGATGGCCGTGCCCCACATTACCGCTTTTTTGCCGCCGGCGTTTTCAGCGATGTTGCCGCCGATGGTGCAGGCCCAGGAGCTGGTGGGGTCGGTGGCGAAGACAAGGTCCTCTCCTTCGGCGTAGGCCATGGCAGTCTGGGTGATGACCCCAGCCTCCACCTCAAGGACGGGCATGGTGGCAGTCCCTGTTCCGGGCGCTGCGGGCAGGTGCTTGATGCCACGGATGCGGTTGAGCTTCTCCGTGTTGATCATGACGCAGCCCTCGGAGACAGGCACGCTGCCGCCGGTGAGGCCGGTGCCGGCACCCCGGGGGATGATGGAGAGGCCGAGCTTCTCAATGGCTTTCACCAGGGGCGCCACCTGGGATTCCCGGGTGGGGCGAAGCACTGCCACGGGAAGGTGGCGGCGCCAGTCCGTGGCGTCTGTTGAGTGGCTGATGATGGAGAACGGCTCCACACAGACGTTCTCGCGGCCGATGATGGACCCCAGCTCGCGCTGGATACGCCTGCTCTGGCGATTGTTGGTCCTCAGGGCATCGGTGAGGGCTTTCAGCGCCTTGCGGCAGCGCCCGGTGATCTCCAGCACCTCTTTTTTGTCTGCCATCTTTTCGATGACGGCCAGGTCGTTTGCGGCCGTCTTCATAAAGAGGCGGCGGCGCCTTCGTGATCCGGCCAGGTCGTCAAAGAGAAAGGGGTTGCGCTTCAGGATGAACATGTCACCCATGAGTCGCATGAGAAGTTTGGCGGAACGTCCGGTGATGCGCTGCCTCCTCAGTTCCTGGAGGCGGTTCCATACCTTGTCGTCAAAGAGATAGGTGACAACGAGTTCATCATCGGCAGAGGTGTAGTTGTAAGGAATTTCTCGGTAGTTTTGCGCTTTCATCAGGCGTATTCCCGTGTCTTGTTGAACACAATGTCGGGGTTCTGCTCCATCACAAATCCCAATTGCCATTCACTGGTTGTGAGGTAGGTAAGATGCTCTTCGGCGTCCATGGCGAGGCTTGCCATTTGATCCTCTTTGAAGGCATCCAGGCTTTTTTTGTCGTCACAGCCGATCCATCGTGCCACGCCGATGTTCACGTGTTCGTAGGCGGCGTCCACGTTGTATTCGTTTTTAAGCCGTGCAATGGTCACTTCAAACTGCAGCTCTCCAACGGCTCCGAGGATGTAATCGCTGCCGCGCAAGGGGCGGAACACCTGCACAGCTCCCTCTTCAGCCAGCTGCATGAGGCCTTTCTGGAGCTGCTTGGTCTTCAGCGGGTTTTTCAACAGTACCCGCTTGAAGTGCTCCGGGGCGAAGCTGGGAATCCCGGTAAACTTCAGGGGCTCTTTGGTGGTGAAGGTGTCCCCGATCTTGATGGTGCCGTGGTTGTGGATGCCGATGATATCCCCGGGGTAGGCCTCTTCCACGTGGGTACGGTCCTGGGCCATGAAGATCGTGGCGTTGGCAATGGTGATATCTTTGCCGATGCGATGATGCTTCACCTTCATGCCCCGGGTGAATTTACCCGAACAGATACGAAAGAAGGCAATACGGTCCCGGTGGGCGGGATCCATGTTGGCCTGGATTTTAAAGACGAATCCGGAGAATCCCTCTTCGTAGGGCGACACATCACGGCTCATGGCCTTTCGGCCAATGGGGGTGGGGGCCATTTCCACGAAGGCGTCAAGGAGTTCCTGCACCCCGAAGTTGTTGATGGCGCTGCCGAAGAAGACGGGCGTCTGGGTCCCTTTGAGGTAGAGGTCCAGCTCAAAGGGATCGGCGGCCCCTTCGATGAGTTCAATGTCATCCCGGAGGTCGTCGGCCTGGCTGCCCAGGAGTTCGTCGAGCTTGGGATCGGACAGGTCCTGAATACGAATGCCCTCTTTGGCCAGGGTCTCCTTCTCAGCTGAGAAGAGATGAAGCTCTTTTTTGTAGAGGTTGTAGACCCCCTTGAACCGTTTGCCCATGCCGATGGGCCAGGTAAGAGGGGTGCACTCGATCTGGAGTTTCTCTTCGATGTCGGCGAGGATGTCCAGGGGCTCCATGCCGTCACGGTCGAGTTTGTTGATAAAGGTCATGATGGGGGTGTTTCGCATGCGACACACCTCCATGAGCTTTTCGGTCTGGGTCTCAACACCCTTGGCGCTGTCGATGATCATCATGGCGCTGTCCACGGCGGTGAGGACCCGGTAGGTGTCCTCGGAGAAATCCTTGTGACCGGGGGTGTCGAGGAGGTTGATGTCAAAGTCCCGGTAATTGAATTTCATCACCGAGCTGGTCACCGAGATGCCCCTCTCCTGTTCAATGGCCATCCAGTCACTGGTGGCATGACGGTCGGTCTTTCTGGATTTCACGGCGCCTGCCTGCTGGATGGCGCCACCGAAGAGGAGAAGCTTTTCCGTCAGGGTGGTTTTACCTGCGTCAGGGTGGCTGATGATGCCGAAGGTTCGGCGCTTGTCGATCTCCCGGGTAAGGGGGCTGTTTTTTTCGTGAGACATGCTTTTTGAATTACCTGATACTGAAGAAATCATAAAAAGCGACCCCCGGATTTCCGGGTGACGCGGGGGTAGCCGTTGGGGCGACGGATGGGATGGGCAATGGCACCGGTGTGTTGTCTTTTATGCAGGGCCTTGGGGTGTCGTTGATGTTTTCCGCAATCGTCGCATTGTTTTTGACTGGTTTGTAGTGATTTTCTCGATTTTCCACCTTGAAGGGGGGACAGGAATCAACCGGTCAAAAACCTTCTAAATAAGTCATTTCACATTCTTTTTCAAGTGAATTGAAGGTGGCGGTCTATTTTATCCCGGCATGGTACGTCCTTTGGGGAACAAAAAAACAAGGCAGAGGTCCATGGCAATCGTGGATGGGATCTGGATGGGGCGGTGGGCGGTTCCGGGTATAAAAAAAGGGGACCATCTACGCATGGTTTGGTGGTGGGAAAGGGCTGCGTAGATGGCCCCCGGCAGAAGGCGGGGCAATGTATGTGGGCAATCAAATGTTCGGTTTAGTGAACCGTGTGGGTGCTGACAGAGTATTGAAAGTCATTTTCTAAGATGGTCAGCACAAGCTCGATGGTGTCTTCGTCAATGATGTGGCCGGTCCACCCCATGTCATTCAGTTGGTGGTTGATGAAACCCACCGTAAAGGTTCCTCCGTCCTGGAGGATGCAAAAAATGTCTTTTACCAGTCTGTTAACCTCTTTGGGCGCGAGCCCTTTATCCGACAGGTGCCAGAAAAGAGAGGTGCAGACATCAATGGTACTTGTGTGTTCTTGCTGCATGGTGCCCATTCCTTGAATGGTTGTGACATCATTGTGTGTCTTGGCTTTGTATATTTGCAGGTTGTGTGCCAGCTGTGTGTTTTGGTCGTTTTTTTTGGTGATTTATCCGGCTTTGGCTGAAACCTCTTGGAATAAAAGGGGAAAAGTTGGCGGTGGCCAGGGCGGCCACAGGGAGGGGAGTCACAAGGACGTTGGGGCAAATGGGCCCCAACGTCTTTATAGTGGACGTTGCGTGTTCACAAAAGTGGATAAATGGTCTGGATGGTGGCTGGGGCGCTTTTCGAGGCCGTCCCCTGTCCAGGGCTTGAATCAGTCGAGGGGTGGGGGCGACGGATGGAGCTCGTCCCCTGAATTTTCCGCTGATGACCAGCCGAGGCGGGAGATGTTGTACTTCTTCATAAGGGTATAGAGACGGGTGCGCCCCAAGCCTGAGATATGGCAGGACTCCTTGATGTTTCCCTGGGTCACCCGCATGAGATGCCGAAGATAAGCCTGATCCGCCTCGGTAAGAACCTCTTCCCGGGAGGGCATGGCTTCGGGGCGGGATGGGAATGAAGGGGCTGCGGTGATCTCCGGAACCAGCACAGGGGAGACAGCAGTGGTTCCTTCGGGGCTTTTGATCACCTGGTACGCCGTGGTGGGGGAGGGGGTAGCTCCCGCCTTGAGGTTGGCCCGGGCCACGTGCACCCGAATGGAGTCGGGCAGGTGCATGGGAAAAAGAATGGGTTCCTGGCCCGCCTTGCTGATGGCGCCCTCCAGGGTATTGACCAGTTCACGGATGTTGCCGGGCCAACTGTAGGCGCTGAGCATCTGGAAGAAGTCGGGAGAAAAGCCCTTGGGCTCGATGGAGAAGCTGCGGCAGATGGCCCCGGTGTGGTAGAGGATGATCTCCTGGATGTCTTCCGGGTGCATGCGCAAGGGGGGGAGCTCGATGGCAACGGTTCGAAGCCGGTAGAGAAGATCACTCCTGAAGGTGCCTTCGGCGACCATCTTGTCGAGATTTCGGTTGGTGGCGGCCACAAGGCGGAAGTCACTTTTCAGCTCTGTCCGGCTGCCCACAGGGCGAAAGCTTCTCTCTTGAAGTACCCGTAAAAAAATCTTCTGCAGGGGCAGGTCCATCTCCCCCACCTCATCTAAGAAGAGGGTGCCTCCGTCTGCCTGCTTCACCAGGCCTTCCGAGGCCTTGTCAGCTCCGGTAAACGAGCCCTTTTCGTGGCCGAACAGGGCGCTCTCCTTGAGGGTTTCGGGCAGGGCCGCACAATCCACCACCACAAACTTGTTCTCTTTTCGGTCGCTGTTGTTGTGCACGGCACGGGCAAAGAGCTCTTTGCCTGTGCCTGTCTCGCCGGTGATGAGAACGCTTGCATTGTTTCGGGCGGCGTGGGCCAGGGTGGTCAGGCAGTCGTGGATGATGGGGCTGCTGCCGATGATGCCCTGGCTGTCAAAGGGGGGCTCCTTCACCGAGGATGCCTTGAGATTCTCCCGGTACTGGAGGGCCCGTTTGAGGGTGAGGGTGATCTCTTTGAGGTTAAACGGTTTCTGCAGGTAGTCCCAGGCCCCGTTTTTGATGGCCATTTCTGCGCCGTCGGCATCTCCGGCCCCGGTGATGATCACCACCTCGGGTTCTCCCGGGGTGCTGCGGATGCGGCGCACCAACTCCAGGCCGCTTCCGTCGGGCAGCCCGACGTCTAAAAACACAAGGTCAAAGGCGGCCTGCTCAAGCTGCTGTAACCCGTCGGTCAGGGTTTGCCGCGAAAGGGAACGGTGTCCTTCCCTGCGGATGAAGGCTTCAAGAACTTCACAAATGTGCTGATCATCGTCGATGATGAGGATGGTGGCCATGATGAATGAGCTCTCCCCGAATCAGAAAATGGCGTGGACGGATTGTTTTGGTGATGGGTGACAGCGGCTGCTTTTCCGGGTGCAGTGAGTACGGGGCAAGAGCGTGGGCCGGAGTGGACAGGTGCCGTGGGGCAATCTGTGTCACGGTAGTTCACCAGTTAAGATAGATGCCGATCGCCAATAATCATTTCAGATGTTATGGGCCCGTTAAGGGTATTTATTTGTGTATACAATGAATAGTACCAACTATATGGTCCCTTTTCAATGGATGATTCATCAGGGAACAAGGGGAGGTCAACGCACACACGGCAGGATCCTGCAAGTCCTGTGGGGGCGGAAGGCAGCCCATGGGCTGCCTTCCGCCCCGAGAGCTTATCGGGTCAGGTGACGGTACTTGATACGGTGAGGCTGGTCGGCATCGATGCCGAGACGCTTTTTGCGATCCTCTTCGTATTCGGTGTAGTTGCCGTCGAACCACACCACCTGGCTGTCCCCTTCAAAGGCGAGGATGTGTGTGACGATGCGGTCCAGGAACCAGCGGTCGTGACTGATGACCACGGCGCATCCCGCAAATTTCTCCAGGGCCTCTTCCAGCGCCCTCAAGGTGTTGACGTCCAAATCGTTGGTGGGTTCGTCAAGGAGAAGGACGTTGGCACCCTCTTTCAGCATGCGAGCCAGGTGCACCCGGTTTCTCATGCCGCCGGAGAGAAGGCCCACTTTTTTCTGCTGGTCGGATCCTGAGAAGTTGAAGCGGGAGACATAAGCCCGTGAGTTGACCTCTCGGTTGCCCAGGGTGATGGTGTCCTGCCCGTCTGAAATCACCTGCCAGATGCTCTGTTCCGGGTCAAGGGAATCACGGCTCTGGTCCACGTAGGCGAGTTTTACGGAGTCACCAATGCTGATGGTGCCGCTGTCCGGGGCGTCCTGGCCTGTGATCATGCGAAAGAGGGTGGTCTTACCGGCGCCGTTGGGGCCGATGACGCCGACGATACCGCCGGGAGGCAGCATGAAGCTCATGTCTTCCACGAGGAGTTTGTCACCAAAAGCCTTGGCAAGCCCCTCGGCCTCGATGACCTTGTTTCCGAGGCGGGGTCCCGGGGGAATGTAGATCTCCATCTCCCTTTCGCGTTCGGCCGTGTCCTCTTTGAGGAGGTTTTCGTATGCAGAGATACGAGCCTTGGATTTGCTGTGGCGCCCTTTGGCGCTCATGCCGATCCACTCCAGCTCGCGGGCAAGGGTCTTCTGGCGGGTGCTCTCCTGTTTTTCTTCCTGGGCCAGGCGCTTGCCTTTCTGGTCCAGCCAGGAGGAGTAGTTGCCCTTCCAGGGAATGCCTTCGCCGCGGTCGAGTTCCAGGATCCAACCAGCCACGTTGTCAAGGAAGTAGCGATCGTGGGTTACTGCGATGACGGTGCCTTCATAGCGCTGAAGGTGCTGCTCCAGCCAGCCCACGGTTTCGGCGTCGAGGTGGTTGGTGGGTTCGTCAAGGAGAAGGATGTCGGGCTTCTGCAGCAGCAGGCGGCACATGGCCACGCGACGTTTCTCACCTCCGGACAGGACACTGACTTTTGCGTCGGCAGGCGGGCACCTTAAAGCGTCCATGGCCATCTCGAGGCGGGCGTCGAGGTCCCAGGCTTCCAAGTGGTCCATCTTCTCCTGAACCACACCCTGGCGGTTGATGAGTTTGTCCATGGCGTCGTCATCCATGGGCTCTGCAAATTTTTCGTTGATCTCATCGTACTCTTTGATGAGGTCAACCACTTCCTGAACGCCTTCCTTTACCACTTCGATGACGGTGCGATCTTCGTCCAGGAGGGGCTCCTGCTCCAGGTAACCAATGGAGAAACCGTCTGAAAGAATGGTCTCGCCGTCGAATTCAGTGTCCACCCCGGCAAGGATTCGTAAGAGGGAGGATTTACCGGAGCCGTTGAGGCCCAGTACGCCAATCTTGGCGCCGTGGAAGTAGGAGAGGGAGATGTTTTTGAGAACAGGTTTTTTCTCGTAGTATTTGCTCACACGGATCATCGAGTAGATGACCTTGTTGCCTTCGTTTGACATGGAATCACTCCTTATGTTGAATGCCGCTATAGCTTATTATGCTTGTGGAAGGCGATCATGAAAAACCATGCCTCACTCGGCCTTTCTCATGATGCACAATCGGGGTAACCTACCAGAGTCCTTCGAAACTCGCAAGGGGTCCGCGAATGTTCTGAGCCTTTGTTCCTCAGGCCTTTTTGATGGATTGGCTCCTGGGGAGGGAGAGGCGTATTCCGGTTAAAGCCAAAGAACTAAAGAATTGGTAACTATTCAGATCATCTTTGTCTCCGGCGGCTCTGCCGAGGGTCAAACTTTTGAAAAGTTTGACAAACAGGTTTTAACAAATGATCGTTGGCAGCCCTTAAATCAAAGGCGGATGTGATTTGACCCGAGGAACGAGGGGCAAAACGCATCCGCTACCCGCTTTCAAGCTGGCCTACCCCATCAACCATTTGACGACACGGCCCACGACGGTGAAGATGTCGGGATCGCTGCTGCGGAGCGTTGAACCGTAGGTGTCAAAGCCTCCGCCCCCGTTTATGGTGGTGGCCCGCCGGACATTGATGTCCTCGCGTGCTTCCATCTTCCGCTTCATCTCTTCGCGTTTCTCATTGTACATCTTGCCGCCGGCCTTCACCCATTCCAGGAGGTGGCGGAGTTCCCCGCCGTCCAGCCAGAGGCCGTGGTCGGGGCAGCGATCGATGATCACACCGCTTCGCTGCCCGAAGTTGACGCGGTTCATGACGTTGTCGCACACCGGGCATTTTATGTAGGTGATGCCGTATGCATCATGACGCTTCAGGGCGTAAAGCTCTTTCAGCTTGTTGTGGTTGACGTGGTGGACGTTTTTCACCGTGGCCTTGATGAGGGCCTCAAGCTCGCCGGAGTCGAAGAACATGCCCATGCACTCCTCGCAGCGTTCGATGAGAAACGTGCCGCCGATTTTCAGGTCGATGGTCTTCATGTCGACGTCACAGCGCGGACAGGTTCGCACGTGGTCGGGGACCACCTCGGTGAACTCATGAATACCGGAAAGGTCGGTGTCGTTTCGGGTGCCGCAGTAGGTGCAGACAATGGTGTCAGCAGGTACCGGTGCAGAGCAGTTTTTGCAGTTGGCCATAATTTAAAACTCTGTGGTGTGAAAATGATTGCAAAGGGCGCCAGGTTCTGGCGAATCCATAAAAACAGAAAAAAACCAGGGGATGATCCCCTGCACCCATATGGCGAATGCGAGACGGGTGATGCCATGCGGTGCACCATGCGTTCGCATGCGCGCCATGTGTGGCTGCATGCAACATGCGCCACACGTGCGTGAGCTATAGGTGTTCCGCTCTCTTGTGGCCGAAATGATCGGGGCGAGAACCGGAACGTTGTCGCTTACCCTCCCCACGGGCGAAGCCCGTCAGCGAATGTGACGTGCCTGAGGAACGAGGGCACGGAGCATTCGCAACCCGCTTTCGAGGTGGCTCACCTCGCCGCCGGAGGCTTGTTTTTTACGAGCCGGGCAGCGGGGGCGGTCCTTCGTCCAGAAGGGCCTTCAGCTCAGCCACGTTGGCGGCTTTTTCCCAGCCGTCCATCCCTTTTCGCCAGACCAGGGTTTCCCGGGTGAGGGCTTTGTCCTTGATCATCTCTTCGATGATTTTTTGGGAGAAGGGCCCTTTCTGTTCCCCGCCGATGCCAAGGTAGTACTTGACCACGTCCTGTTGGGGCAGGGGAGGGGGCGCTGCATCACCCGTTGCAGGGGCCGCTGCCTGTGGGGCCTGGGCCGCCTGGCCCTGATCGGTCATGGTTCGGGTCATCTGGTTGGCCATGGCAAATCCCATGCCCATGCCCACGCCTGCGGATGCATCGCCGGAGGGGTTCTCGGCAGCCTTTTCCAGGGCGTTGGCCGCCTGAAACTTGGTGTAGGCGTCCAGGTCGCCCACAATGCCCATGCTGGTTCGTTTGTCCAGGGCCTCTTCCACCGCCTTGGGAAGGGCGATGTTCTCGATGAGAAGCTTGGTGAGGTCCAGGCCGTATTGGGAGAATTCCGGGGCAAGTTTTTCTGTCACCCAGCCGGAGAGTTCGTTGTAGTTGGCCGCCAGGTCCAGGACGGGGATTTTGCTTTCGGCCAGGAGATCGGCAAAACGGGTGATCACCATGCTGGTGAGCTGCCCGGTGATCTCTTCTACGGTGAAGTGGCCTTCGGTGCCCGCTATTTCGGTGATAAACGACTTGGGGTCGGAGACGCGGATAACAAAGGTGCCGAAGGAGCGCAGGCGCACCGGGCCGAACTCGGGGTCCCGAAGGGTGATGGGCTTTTTGGTGCCCCACTTGATGTCGGTGAAGTTCCGGGTGCTGATGAAGTAGATTTCGGATTTAAAAGGGCTTTCAAATCCGTGGTACCACTTCTGAAGTTTTGTGAGGATGGGTAGGTTGCGGGTGGTCAGGGAGTGGAGGCCGGGGCCGAAGACATCGGCGATCTGGCCTTCGCTTACAAAAACTGCTGCCTGGGACTCCCGTACGGTGAGCTTGGCGCCGTACTTGATTTCATTTTGATGACGTGGATAACGCCATACCATGGTGTCCCCGGAATCATCCAGCCAGTCTATGACGTCAATCAATTCGCCTTTCAGCTTGTCCCAAAGAGCCATGCTTTCCATTCTCCTTATCGGTTATGCTGGCCGCCTTGCGGCCGGGGTGACGGGCTTGGAAAAGAATCCACTTCGATCAGATTATCGGCATGTCCGTTCGAATTATTAAATCGCTGTAACTGTTCAGCTTCTAAAAAGCAGCCTCCGGCGGCAAGGGGGGCGAAGCCACATTGGGCAACATACCGTGTAAGCAGATAGCGGAGGCTTTGTCTCACATCCTACTCCACCTTAAAATCGGTCTGGGCAAGAAGGGTTCCGTCTTCAGCGACAATTTCCACACGCCAGGAGGCAGGCACTGCCGGGAAAATGGCTTTTGAGCTCCAGGTTCGCCAGGATGAGGCAGCACCAACCTGAAGCGGAATCTCTGCCACGCGCTCGCCATCGCGATACCAGACATGGGTGATGGTTGCAGGGGCTATGGACCCGGTTCGGCTGTGGCAGTAGAGGCGTTCGATATCCGTGGTGAAGACGGTTCCTGCCTCCACGGGTTCCCGGTTGGCAACGCCTGTTGCGATGACCATCTCCGAGACGCTTACGAGAAGGGGGGAGACGTCGTCAAGGGGCATTTCAGTGGCTGGCTCGGCGGGCATCACAGCGGGTTCCGTTGCTTCAGCTGCAGGCACGTCGTCTGTAACGGTCTCGGCCTGGGCTGTTATGGCAGTGGTGGTGAACTCCCCGGCCGTGGTGTCATCCAGTGTGGGGGCGTCCGAGGCAAAGGCCGTGGTGGAGAGGACCGCCAGGGAAAAAAGAACGGTGAGAAGCGGGGAAATAGATTTCATCGTGTTTCGCCTTTCGGGTTGGATGCCGAAGCGAAAGGGCTGCGTCCGTTGCGTTTCCGGGGTGAGGGCAGGGGCCTTCCGCAAGGGGCATCTGGTTCAGGGGGTGAATGTTGCCGCGTAGAACTCTTCGTGAAATCCAACAATAATCTTGTCATCGAGGCGGAGGGTCGGGGCCCTCAGGTTGCCGGAAGGGCCCATGGCCGCTTTGAGGAGAGCTTCTTTGTTCTCCTCGGAGGGGGCCCACTCCACCACCTTTTTGCCCCGTGCCGTTACAATCAGCGGGCGTGATGAGAGGATGGTCCAGGCGGCATCGGCGTCAATGCGCTCTTTTCGTGCATCGGTGACCTCTTTTGGGGCGATGCTTTGGTTCCCAAGAAACTCCTGGGCTTTGATGCAGGACGTTCAGCCCTTTCGAAGGTATGCCCATTCAATCATGATCTTCTCCTTAATATGGTGAGTGCGTGTGGTGCCGGCGGGTGGTGTGGGACGGGGCCGTGGGGAGGGGCGGAGAAACCCTTCGTTCAAGGGTCTCTCCTTATTTAACGGGTGCCCGTTATCTTAACCGCAGCACTTTTTGAACTTCTTGCCGCTGCCGCAGGGGCAGGGATCGTTGCGGCCCACCTTGGGCCCTTGACGAACCACAGTTTCAGGGACCACGCCCACGCCGTCGTCAAAGTACCAGGCGCCGTCGATTTTTACGAACGAAGCCATTTCATGGTGACGGGCCTTCTCACCCTTGGTGGCGTAGTTGGCGATGAACTCCACTCGGCCGGTTTCATCATCTGCGCCGCCCTTTTCGGTGCTGACCACTTCCAGGTTGAACCATTCGGATTTGGCTGCCCAGCTCTGGGTCTGGCGCTCGTCATGGGTGTGACGCTTGTCCGGGTGGATGGAGTCCCTTAAAAAATCGGTCTCCACTTTGGCGTAGGCGGTGTAACGGGCGCGCATGAGCTGCTCGGCCGTCTCGGCGGCCTTCTCGCCTTTGATGATGGGTTCGCAACATGTATCGTAAGCCGCATCAAGTCCGCATGGGCAATTTTCCATGATCACACTCCTTTAAAAATAGCCTGTCTAACAGATCAATTGGGATGACGCCTCGCAGAAGCCCTTCTTCAAGGGAAACGTCTCTGTACTCCGGCGAGGGCGTTTTTAGTATCATTTCAGCCTGTGGCAGGCGCTTGGCGCCGCAGCCATTGGTACAAGGTTTGATTCACTCAGGTTCTATATAAATAAAAAGACGCTTAAAGTAAACGCCCAGCATTATACGGGAGAACCGGCCACCGGCTCCTTCTCCCGGGTCGGTATCTCTTCCAGGGTGGTGACGATGGGATCCTTCATGATGGATCGTTTTGCCTCGCGTGCTGCCGCAGCTGCCTGGGGGAAAACCGAGTTGAGGGCCGCGATGTGGTGCAGGTTGTCGGCGGTTCGCAGAACAAGCCGTGAGAGGTCCCCCTCCTGGAGCCCGGAGAACCGGACCACATCGTTCCAGGGCGTGCCGGAGGCCCAGAGATAGATGGTGGCTGCCGGGTGGAGGTAGAGAAAGGGAACGTCAAATCCCCAGTCGATCATCTCCCGGGCAAAGGGGGTGAGCCCTTTGCGGATGTTCAGGAAGGTTCGGATGAGGGTTTTGGGCAAAGCACTGCGGTTGATGCTTTCGTCGTCCCGCTCCCTCTCATTGACAAAGGAGGCCACCATGGCCGCCATGAGCGCCGGGTCTTCGGGAAAGAGCTTCAGGCGGAAACACTCTCCCACGAGAAGCGGGGAGTCGATCCGCAGCCGTGAGGCCCATTCTCCGTCAACGGTGAGACGGTCATCGTCGTCCACAAAGCCTTTGAGCTTCAGGAAATCCAGATGAACGAGGAAATCTTCCCAGAGTCGCCTGCTTCCCTGGTTCCTCCCTCGCTTTTTCTCTAAGAGAAAGGCGGCAAAGGATTTTTCCAGGAGGCCCCGAATCTGCTCCGGAGAGTGGGAAAGCATCAGGTTGAGCACCATGGAGAAGTTGATGCGGATCTGGCTCTCGACCCGTTCCGGTGCCTGGTTGGTGAGGCGGGCCAGGTGGCCGATGTCGTTGAACTTGCCGGGCAGAATGACGGCAAAACCGACTTTGTCCTTGCCCCGCCGTCCGGCCCTGCCGGTCATCTGGTTGTACTCCGAAGAGGAGAGGGGCATGAAATCCGCCCCGTTGTACCGGTCGGAGTTTAAGATAACCACAGATCGTGCGGGGAAGTTTACTCCTGCCGCAACGGTGCTGGTGGCAAACATGGCGTCCAGAAGCCCTTCGTTCATCAGGGTCTCGATGACGATCTTCCACCCCGGGAGCTGGCCGCTGTGGTGAGCCCCCACGGCCAGGTGCTCCAGGTGGTAACGGTGCTTGTGGCGGCTGAGGTGGGGATGGGCCGAAAGGATCTCCTCCACACGTTGTGACAAAAGGTCGGCCCGGGCCGGGTCCCCGGCCAGGAGTTCTCCGGAACAGAGTTCCAGCGCGCCGTTGCAGTCAGCCCGTGACTTCATGAAGAAGATGGCCGGGAGCAGGCGGTATTTTTTAAGTACCTTCATGATGTCGCCCATGGGCGGCAGGCGGTTCGGGGGCGCCAGGATAGGCGGACGGTCTTGATTGATGTACGCGTTGACCTTTTTGTAGAGCCCCACCTGCCCCTTGGCCCCTTTCTGGGTGACGAGGGGAAAAAGAGTTCCGGAGGGGTGAAAGAAGAGGGGGTGCAGGGGCACACTGCGCTTGGTCTCTTCAATGACTTGTACCTCGCGGCCGCGCACCGAGGTCAGCCAGTCGGCAATCTGGTGTGCGTTGCCCACGGTGGCGGAGAGCATGAGAAGGGGAACCCGTGACGGAAGGTAGATCATCACCTCTTCCCACACCACGCCACGGTCGCTGTCGCCCAGGTAGTGGGCTTCGTCCATCACCACCAGGTCGGTGGTGAGGTCCCGCCCCGTGTGCATGGCGTCATAGAGCTGGTTTCGCAGAATTTCTGTGGTTCCCACGATAACCGAAGCATCGGCGTTGTCCTTGATGTCCCCGGTAAGAATGCCGACCTTGTCTTTTCCGAAGAGGTCGCAGAATGTGCTGAAGATGGTGTTGGTCAAAGCCTTTAAGGGCGTGGCGTACCAGCAGCGCTGACCGTTTTCAAGGGCTTTTCTGATCACCTGCTCGGCGATCCAGGTTTTGCCTGAACCTGTGGGGGCTGTGACGAGGCAATCCCCATGGCGGACGGCTTCCACCGCCTCCAGCTGAAAGCGGTCCGGAACAAAGGGTCTGGCTTCGGGGGCACCGATCTGCTCGAAAATCGGTTTTAAGCGGGCATCGGACCCTGCTTTGATGTGTGGTGCGAATTTCTTCTTGGGCGTTTGTCTGTGGCCTCTTCGTTTGGGATGTGGGCTTCTTCGGTGATAATTCTGTGTCATGGGATGAGGCCTCTAACAAGTTTAAGATATGGGTGCAGCGTGCTTTGAACCCAGTGGGGAAAGGGCGAATGCTCGTAATGAGAACGCCGCGTTTCATCGAGTGAATGACTCACGATGCGGTTTTTTAACAGGCAAACCCAATTTGCCACCTGAGAAAACCGCAGTCGGTGGAGCTATACCAACACTCCACTTTATCATATTCATTCTTTTCTGTATCACCTAAAGTCCCCTGCTGCGATCAGGAAGGGTTCAGGAAGGGGGCCCACCTGCCGATGCTATATATAGGCTACGAGTGCCACCTTGAAGTCAGGTTGCGGAAGCGCTTTGACGTGAGAGCTTCCGGAGATTGTTTTTTAAGACTTGTTTGTCACACCCTCTTTTTCAAATCAGGCAAAAGTTTGGCCCTCGGCAGGCTCGCCGGAGGCATGCTTTTGCATTTAACCTGGAGATAACCGTGAAACGCATTCTGCCCATTTTGATAGCCCTCTTGCTGCTTACTTCCTGCGCGGGAAAGCGCTTCACCTTTGAGTATGAAGGGGAACCCTTTGTGGAGCCGCAAGCATCCCCTATGCGTGGCTGCACCGTTGAGGTTTCGCCCGAGGGGGCGGGGCTGCCCGGGTTTCAAGTGGTGACGACAAAAAAGGCTCTCGAGCTGGTCGCCAAAACCCGCGTTCAGGCAAAAGAGGTGACCAATTGGGAGATTCACGGGTACGAGCCGGACGTCATGCTGATCCTTGGGGGCACCTTGTCGACGGTGGCGGGGGTGGTGGTGACCCCTGCGTTATGGGTCAAAAGACTCTTTGTTGGCTGGGGAGATCCCGACAGTGAAGAGGAGGTGCGCCAACGGCTCTACGATCGGCACCTGAGGTCCTGGCTGTTTATGGGGTACGTATGGGCTCCTGTGGATTATGATGTTCTGGATCGGCGCCAGGGGATTTATCAAACCGGCAACACCCTTGATTTTCCGACACCGGGAGGTGCCGAGGTGATGGCTCTGGATGACCAGAGACGACGGGTGGACATTCTTTCATATGGGGGTGGCCTCCATCGGCCTGTCTTCACCGATGCGCTCCTTGAGTCAAGGGCTCTTCATGTTACCGCTTACTGTGACGGGGACTCGGCTTCAGCCTCCATTGACCTGCTTCCCTGGTACCGTCAGAAATACATCCTCAGCCTTGAGGAGATGGAGGCGTTCAAGGGGCTGGAACCGGTCAGGCGCCCGTACCTTCTGAAGATGTCCCCTGACCTTCGGGCCAGATTTCTGGCCCTTGATGAGTCCGGTTGGAAAGCCTTTGCGTTAAGGGTACCCTTGACGGACGTCGAAGACCGGGGGCTGGTTGAAGCCGCCCTTGGAGGCATTGCTGTTAAAGATGAACATCCTGTTCTTGCTTTTGACGATGATCTGCCGGGGCTTTTAAAAGCGAGTCGCCGAATCTCTCCGGATATTGAAACCTGGCTCTTTGCCATGGGGATCGAGGACTACGACCAGACCAGCCCCATCACCTATTCGCGCCGCAGCGCCGAACTCTTTACCCAGGTGGCCATGAAACGCCTTGGCGTGCCTGCCGAGAACGTTTTTCTTCTCACAGATGACGGAGAAACGGCGATTCAGGGGCTCAAAGGACGGGTCTTTCCCGCCACGGCAGCCTCCATCAAAGACCAGCTCCGGTTTCTCCTGCGAGATGTGGCGGAAGGCGATAGGGTTTACGTCTACTACAGTGGGCACGGCCTGCCCTCCCTCATGGACGAGGGGCACTCCTACCTCCTTGCCCGGGACCAGGCACCGGACTTTATTCACACCGCCCCCTACTTTCGGGTCGATGCCTTCTACGAGACCCTGGCCAAAAGCCGGGCAGATGAGATCGTGGTGTTCATGGACAGCTGCTTTACAGGCGCTGCCGACGGCGTATCGGTCTTCGGAAACGGCCGGGCCGCCACACGCCTGGTGCCGAAAGCCCCCACCTTTGATGAAGACCGCATGGCGGTCATCACCGCCGGCACCGAACGACAGTTTTCCAACGCCTACCCCGAAAAAGGCCACCGCCTCTTCAGCTACTTTCTCATGAAGGGGCTCATGACGGACCATGGGACCCTGGAGAGCCTTTATGAAAGCCTTTTCAAACAAACCCGCCGCGTCAGCCGAAGCCGGGGCGGCACCCGGGTCCAGGAACCAACCATCAGGGGGAATGTGCACATGGAATTGCCGGGGTTATAAGGGCGTGCCTCCGGCAGCCAGGGGGTGACCCCCTGGACCCCGGGTTGCGAATGCTCCCAGCCCTCGTTCCTCGGGCTGATCACATTCGTTGACGGGCTGCGCCCATGGACAGTGCTGGTCGGCAGGCATTGCTAAGGGGGGCGGGCATTAGGGAGAGGCGCCCTTGAATTTAAAATGATTTCTTTGAAGTTACGGCATCGT
>Ga0209692_10002517_pt1 | contig 19761 bp, 15 predicted proteins | sample tdDd472_FD_187129 | JGI IMG/M metagenome (GOLD analysis project Ga0209692, IMG submission 187129) | Marine sediment microbial communities from the Atlantic coast under amendment with organic carbon and nitrate - tdDd47.2 (SPAdes)... | ecosystem: Environmental > Aquatic > Marine > Coastal >... | reverse complement strand
CTCAAAAAAATGGACTATGCCAATTCATAATTGGAAACCAGCACTAAATCGCTTTATAATCGAATTTGAGGAGCAATTAACTCCTTATGTTTAGAACGGGCAGATACACACTTTATTTTACAACCCCTATTTAAGCTGTCCCATAGGGAGTATAACTTTATCGTTTTTTTTAGGTTTAAAAAACAACTTGGTTGCGGCCATTGTCTTTGGCTTGATAAACTCGTTCATCGGCATCTTTCAGCATATTTTCCAATGAGTCACCTATTTTCGTAGAAACACCTATACTAACCGTTACACTAATCATATTATCAGCAACGGGGATTCGTAATGCTGCTATTTTTTTTCTAATTGATTCAAATAGATAATTGACGACTTTTTTATTTTTGTGCTTAAATAAACAGACAAATTCTTCTCCTCCAAATCGTGAGGCAATGCCATTATCGCTGATGGCTTCTCTAAGTGTTGTTGAAATTTCAATTAACACAATATCACCTGCTTCGTGCCCATAAGTATCATTTATATTTTTAAAAAAATCCGCATCGATAACGGCTGTTGCTAGTTGGAAATTTCCTTTTTTTGCGTCAGAGAATAATTTTTTACCTTCTTCAAATAAATACCTTCGGTTGTACAAGCCGGTTAAAAAATCTCGAACCGCACTGTCTCTGATTTGTTTGATTTTTGAGGTCATTTCAACATTTTGACCAATACGACAATAAAATTCTTCGACTTCAAATGGCTTAAAAATGAAATCATTTGCCCCTGCTTTTAATAATTTGGTTGATAAATTTTTATCGTCTAAATTTGACATGCCAACAATTGCTAAGTCTTCTCTGCTATACTTACGACGAATCTTTTCAATCATTTCCATACCATTCATTAAAGGCATATTATAATCAGTTATGATCAAGGTGATATCAGGGTTTTCTTTTAAAACTTTGAATCCTTGCTTGCCATCACAAGCTTCTAGAAGTGAATAACGATGAACTTTCAATAGTTTTTTTATTAATGCTCTGGTTGTGATTGAGTCATCAACAACTAAGACTTTTCTAAAAGGGTTATGGTAAATTTGATTGACTAATTGTACAACATATCCAATTTCGCTAATGTTACGCTTTAATACATAATCAACAAGATTTTCATTAAGCATTTTTTGTCGAACATTATCATTTAAATTTCCAGTTAAAATAATAATTGGGATATTAAATTTTCTGACATATTCCACAACCTCACCTGAAGGTGCATCAGGAAGATTTAAATCGAGTACGGCAACAAAGAATCGTTCAGGATTACTGGATAGTAAATACTTTGCATGATGAAGAGTTTTTGCGACTTCAGAATGGATATTTACACCATCTAGCTGAGACTGTAAAACTCTATTAATCGTCTTGCTATCGTCAACAACTAAAGCTACCTGAGTTTTTATTTTCGTCAATTTCTTGTACTTTATTTTATGATAAATTAAATTTCATTATAGGTTAAAAGTAATTGTAATAGCAATAGGCTATTATAAAAACCTAAACTAAAGAATAAACTTATTTTTTTTAAAACACAGAATAATAAAGCCCTTATTAAGGCTTTATCCTAGAAAACGCAGTTGACTTCGTAGCGAGGTCCAATTAAGTGCTGAAGATTAAGGATTTTATGGGTTATTTTGGCTTTTCTTGTAGTCACCCTACTGGTGAAGTCAAAATGTTCCAGAAAATCCTTAAGATTTAGTGCTTAAGGGGACCGCAGTAGATGGCAACTGCGTTTTCTAGGTTTATTATTAATCTAGATATATCACAATGAATACTATTTATGTGCTTGCAAACATTTCTACCATTTTGTGAACTTCGTTCAACAGGGGAATATTCATTTCTGCAATTATTTCAACCTGTTCTTTAGAAACTTGTTCTTCATTAATGCCATTTTGAAGTGCTTTTTTAAAGGTTAACCACATGCCGTTGACCTTTTTTAATTGCTTTAAAATCGTTTTATCCTTGGTTGCAATTAATCCTAAATATTTATCACCTTCTTCCAAGCCGTATAAGATCCGCTCAAAAAGAAATAAACTTTCTTCCAAACTAGCCTTGGTTTGTTCAACGTCATATTGAGCGGATATCATCAAAAAGTCTTTTGACATTTTTTGAGAAAGCATACGTTGTTTGCCGGATAAGCCGACAGCGGTAACCGTGCCCCCTGATTGGCTTTTACTCGCATTGTAAGCAATATAACTCGTTGCTTTGTCCATTTCATAAAGTAATTTTAAATTTAAAATATCCAATTGCTTCATTTGAGCGGTATTAAAGGTGCCGGATTGAATAACGTCTCCTAATAATGTTTTATATTCATTCCAAACATTTTCACCTTTGCGTAACTGATATTGAACTCGTGAACTTTTTGTTCCTGCAATTGTATGGTCTCCAACATTGCCGCCATATCTTAACGCAGATAAAGCATTTTCAAAATCTTTTATGGTATTTTTTAAATTTATTTTATTTTCTGCAGCATTGACATTATTAACAATTAACATAGCTTCTTTAGCCATTTTTTGAGATAACATGCGTTGTCTACCGGCAATATTAACCATTTGATTGATATTGTCATCAGTTTTAACCATTGATTTGTTGATTACTGGTTTTGTTTCGATTTTTGGTGCTTCTGTCGCTTGGGCGTTAGCAAACAAACTACATGCAATACATGCAGCAAGAGTGGTTAGAACTTTTCTTTTAAACATAATTGATTTCCTTTATCTATAAATAAAATGAATTTCTTTATTTGATTAACTAATTTGATTAATTTAGGATAATGCTAACTCAACGCAAAATTATAAAAATACCTATATATTATATAATGAAATAATTCGAAATGATAATGTTTAAAAAAAATAATGGTGTTTTTTAAGTCGGGTATATAAATTGTTAGGATAATGTTAATGAAATGAATAAAAAAATAAGAATTAACGCTAAATCAAGGGCGGGATTGATGAACATACTTTAAATTACCTGAGTCAGTAGCGAAATGTATTCAATAGTATAACAAGTCAAAGTCACTCGAACAGCCAAAATCAGCGTAGCTTATGCTTTGCTATACAACTTTTGACTGTCAATAATAGGTGATGTTAGCAGTATAATTTCTTGTTTTAATAATTTATTAAATAACTTTATTTTGATTATATTATAATATATAGTAAACAAATAGTGATGTTTAAGCAAATATGTGATTGTATATATAAAATAGAGGTAACTTAAATGGTTTTAAAAAAAATCAAGCTAGCAACTGCTTTGGTAGTCGGGGGGCTGTTAGCTTTCTCCAGTATCCAGGCCGGAGACACAATACAAAAAACAGTTTCTATTTCCTGGTCAGGTTGCGGTATTTCTAAGGCTGGCTTTATGCAGGAACTCGCTGATGCCTATGAAATAAAAACAGGAATTAAAATTGATCTCAAAGGTGGGGGAGCCGTAAAAGGTATTAGAAATACCAATAGTGGCAACAAAGATTTGGGTGGTTCTTGTCGTTATACGCTGTTAAATGAACCCTTGGAAGCCAATGTAAATATGGAGCCTGTAGCATGGGACCCATTAGTGGTAATTGTACATCCTGATAACCCTCTTCAAAATATTACTTTGGTAAACCTAAAAAAGGTATTTGAAGGTAAAATTACGGATTGGAAAGATCTCGGCCAAAAACCGGGTAAAATAAATCTTTATACTCGTATTGGTAAATTAAATGGCGTGGGCTATACATTTCGTGAAGTTGCCTTTAAAAATGCCGATAAAGAATATACTAGTAAAGCCATTCAAAAAAAATCATCGGGTCCTGTCCACAAAGCGATTAAGTCAGATATTATGGGCATTGCCATTACCGGAGGTTCTGCGGCACGTAAAAAAGGATCTGGGGTGAAGCAGGTTAAATTAGATGGAGTATACCCTTCCATTGACAACATGTTTAACGGTAGCTATAACATTTATAGACCTTTATATATGGTAAGCAATAAAGAAGAACAACGTGTTGAGGTACTTGATTTTATTCAATTTGCTAGTTCAGAAGAAGGTCGTGAAGTTATTAAAAAAGCCGGTTCGTTACCTTATTTGGATGGTTATGAATTGATATATCGACAATTAACTGATGATGTAATCGATGTTTCTCAATAAAAAATAAATCATGTGATTTCCTCTTAGAATAGGAAATCACATTTCTGTTTTTATCTTTTATTTTAGGTAGTTATATAAACTATTTAAACTTTTTTCTCGCAATTATATTTTTCCCCCTGCCAATAACATCAATAGTGTACTGATGTAAAAAGATCCGATAAATAGGCTAAATAATATTGAACCGGTATTGTTTAGCAAATAAACTAATTTAAAAATACGATAAAAATTGAATAATAAATAACTGACTAAAATGGTGGATAGAATAAAAATGTAAAATGAAAATAAAATAGCATTAGGAAATAAATACATTGCAAAGTCAAATATAATACTCATCGCCAATAACAATAAAAAGAAACAGACAAACAGTTTTGAAATTAATAAAACCAATTTATTTTGATTGGGCTTTTTTTTCATGATGTAAACCATAACCGAATCAATGAGATAAGCATATAAGAAATTAATGATGACAAATGTAATCACAGACATTAAGGCTATTCCAATTAAACTATTAAATAGATCATTGGTTTGAGTGGCATTGTTTAATCCGGCTTTATTTAATTCTAGTCTGGTGAATAGTCGATTTAAAACTAACCACAATGTGAAAAACAAAAATAAGTAATAGGCTATAAACTTTCTATAAAAATGAGTCGTATTACTTTTTTCATTGACGAAAAAAAATGATTTTACCGAATATAAAAATACTTTTATAAGAGCAATAATATTAGCAAACATAATTAACCTTAATTTTTTTCATTTAAAATAAAATTGAAATATGCCATACAAAAATCTTCCTTGATGGATTCAAGCATTGCAGTGAACTGCTCATGAGATTCTTTTATAAAGGCTTCTAGGGGTTTTACCTGGGCATATGAGCGCAAATAAATATTTTTTTGTAACTCTTTTGATTGAGTCTGATAATTAAACCAATTTTTATCCATGGAGATTAAGGTTAAAGAACGGATCGTATTTGTATAATTTTTTTTCTCGGTGGATAATTTTTTATCAGTTAAAAATTGAATAATAATATGGTGAATTTCCTTAAAAATCTGCTCGCTTGAACTATGGTCTTTTTCCAGTATTTGCACAATTGGGAGCTTGATTTTCCATTTTGTTGTAAAGTAGTGATTTATCTCTTCTAACGAATTGTTTTTATCATAAGTTTTAATAACTTGATATATACCATAAGAAATCCATTCCTCTGAAAGAGATGTATTTCCATTTAGTACTTGTTCTCTCATGGCATAAAAAATTTTTCTTTGTGAGTTGAGGATATCGTCAAAATCTTTAATCTGTTTTCTTTTTTTGTAATGGATATAGTTGATTTTTTCTTGAATTTTTACGATTGCTTCATTAATTGATGCGTGCATTAACGCTTCATTATCATTAACGCCAAATAATTTAACCATTTTTAAAATTTTGCTGTCTTTGAACCAATTAAATAATTCATCTTCTAATGAAATATAAAATACACTTTCTCCTACTTCACCTTGCCTACCAGCCCTTCCAATCATTTGGTTATCAACTCTTAATGAGTTAAATTTATCCAAAGCAATAATTTTTAAGCCTCCAGACTGAGCTACCTGAAGTTTATTCTCATGCTGGGATATGGCTAAGTCTTCATTACCATGCGGACTTCCACCTAACATAATGTCCGTTCCTCTGCCGGACATGGTGGTACTAACCGTAACGGCATTAAGTTTGCCCGCTTGTGCAATGATTTCCGCTTCTTGTTCATGATAGTTTGAATTTAACAGTTTATGTTCGATGGCGTTTTGTTTTAATAGATTAGAAATATCAATAGAATCATCAATATCTTTTACAACAATTAAAAGTGGTTGTCCTTTTTGATGGGATTGTATAATGTCATTTAATGCCGCAGAATATTTCCCTTTTTTAGTTGCATATAATTTGACCCCATGATCTAACCTTTGCATTGGCTTATTGGTTGGGATTACCAGAGTTTCCAAGCCATATATTTGATAAAATTCAAAAGAATCGCTATCAACCGTTCCACTCATTCCACTTAAGGATTGGTATTGAGATAAAAAATTTTGGATTGATATAGAAGCAATTTCTTTGGTTTCAAAAAAAACCTTAACTTTTTCTTTCGCTTCTATTGCTTGGTGAAGACCGTTCATCCAAGTTTGTCCTGGTAATAATCGCCCAGTATATTGATCAATAATAACAATCTGCGACTGATTTGTATTTTCAGTATTGATAATATAATCTTTATTTAAATGGTAGCAAAAATGGGCTAATAGGGCATTTTTTATATTTTGATATAAATAAAGATATTGACCATCATATTTATTTTCATTTTTAACCCATCCCTGAGATGAAAAAATAGTTTCAGCAAGCTTAAAACCACTCTCCGTCAATTCTACTTCTTTCTTGATAGGGTTTAGTATTGCATGATACATTGACTCATCAATTTTGTGTTCGTCTACTTTAGATAAATAGACATTAAATAAATTAATCTGCTTATCAATCTGCTCGTAATTAAACAGGTGATTTTCTTCTTCACTGGTAATAATTAGAGGTGTTTTCGCTTGATCGATCATAACGGCATCAGCCTCATCAATTAAAGCATAATCAAATTTAATATCAAATTGATTGTTGGGATTATTGATGAGATTTTTTCTTAAATAATCAAACCCAAAATCTGAGACCGTGCCATAAATAATCTGATTGTTGTAGAGGGCCACTGTATCTTCGATAGACTTTCCATCTCTATGATAATCAGATGTTAAATTAAGTGATGCAAATAGTTTTTCTGACCATATTTGGTCTCTTTTTGCTAAATAACGATTGGCTGATATAACATGAACCTGTTTGCCAGATAATGACTGATATATAATTGGAAATAAGCCAGTTAAGGTCTTACCCTCGCCGGTTTTAATTTCTGCCACGAGCTGTTTATTGATTGAAAGTGCACCCAATAATTGAACATCATAAGCCTTTAAACCAAGAGTTCGTTCGATTAATATTTTTATAATAGCAAAACTGTGATTCACCTTTTTTTCGGCAACCGTTTTCCTTAGCCTAATAATTAAGTCTACATTTTTCTCTTTAAGTAAAAATTGATACGAAGAATTAATTTTTTGGACTTCTTGATTAAGCTGTTTTAAAACTCTTTTATTTTTACTTCCAATAACTTTTGTAACAAACTTTGCCAACATAAAAAAACTATTTCCTGTTTAAAATTTTATTATTATATTAAACGACTTTATTAATATAATCTATCATTTTTTAAGTATTTAGGAAAAAAACAACAATACTTTAATATTATATATTTATTGGTTTTGTAAAATCTTTATAATATTTAATTGTATAATAACTTATAAAGTTTGATTTATTACGTTATAATAAATATTTTGAAATAAGTTGGTTAGGTTTTATGGTTTATAAGCTTGAAGAAGAAGTAACAAATATACTTTCCGTAAGCGATTTTGGTTTGCATCCGAAAAAAAATAAAGAAATTTTTATAAAATTTTATTCATTAACCGGAGGGGAAAATACCTCGGTTAAAGATTTGGCAAGTATGTATGGCCTTTCGACTGAACGAGTCCGGTGTATTGTAAAAGATATTTTAGCGAATATTTCATTCAATCATCAATTACCTCTAATTAAAAACGTGTATGCAATCATTAAAAAACTAAGCCCTTGTACTGTTGAGGTTCTTATGGAGGAATTGGATAGACAAGAATTGGTAAATAAAAGTTTTAATGTCGATAGTTTATTTAATTTATACGCAATTTATCACCAAAAAAAGAAGAAGTATAAACCCTACGGAAATGATAATCTTGAATTATTAAATTATAAAAATAATCGGTATATTATCAATGTAAATCATAGCATTGTCAGGGAAATGGATAAGTTTATCAATTCTTATACATCACATCATGGCATTTCTTATGTTGCTCAAATTAAAAAAGAGTTACGAAATCATTTTAATGACTTATCGCTAAAACAACTGGATGATATTTTTCGTAGTTTATTAAAAACTCAAAAGGATATTGTTTGGCTTGATGAAAATCATACCATCTTTTTCTATAGCGAATCCGGAAGAAATCGGTTGATCAATCGAATTAAGAAAATATTTTCAGTGTATAACGAAGTTTGCATAGAAGATATTCATACCGGTTTAAATCGCTCTTGGGGAAATCAAAAAACATCGGTTAGTATCACTCCTCTTATGTTAAAAAGATTTTTATCAAAATTTAATAATCTCCTCCTAATTGGAGATGTTATTAAAATTAAAAAGAAATATAATGGTGAGAAAAGGTTAACTCATTTTGAGAAAAAGGTGATAGAATTTCTAAAAAAACAACCCCAACAAACCTGTAATGAGATTGATTTTGAACGTAATTTATTAAAAAGTCCAAAAGATAAATTTCATTTATCGATAGTGATGGGATATTCACCTATATTGAAAAAACAAAGCCGAGGTATTTATACCGTTTTGTGTGCTTAGGCTTAACCTAGAAAATGCAGCTGCCATCTACTGCGGTCCCCTTAAATACTAAATCTTAAGGATTTTCTGGAACATTTTGGTTGGGACCGCCTAGGTTTACCAGTAGGGTGACTACAAGTAAAGCCTAGCCGGCCGCACCAAAAATAACCCATAAAATCCTTAATCTTCAGCACTTAAGTGGACCTCGCTACGAAGTCAACTGCGTTTTCTAGGTTTAAGATAAATAATTTGATTAATAGCGGAGGATTCATAAAGTAGAACACTTTATGTGAGATATGATGAAACAATCAAAAATACAATTGACATTATTATTTGTTTTATTATTAAATACGAAAATGAGTTTGTCCGAATCAAATAGTATTTTTTCAGACGTGAAAATTCAAGAAAATATCGTTGAAGAAAGTCCGTTTGATGAAAATTTTCAACAAGACTTTGGTTATGAAACTTATGGCGATAGCAATAATCCGGTTACGACAAGCAATTTAAATAATAAAAATAATGCCTCAACAAATACTCAACAGGAAAAAAAACAAAATGATTCTAATCAAGTTAATACATCGCTTCCAATCGACAATGAAGGGGAATATGTTGATGATAAAAATAGTGTTGACTATGAGTTATTAAACCAATTAAGCGATTTAACAACTGATACATTGTATAAGCGTGTATATAATGATGAAAATTATGCCTGGAAAGACTTATACATGAAAGGTTTAGAGCAAACCTTCGAGCTAAGATATGGGAGTAATTCGGTTGAAGATCCAGAGTATTATAAGCAATTATTATCCAAGGAAAGAACTGGAGAAGAAGAAGGATATGGCTATTTCAATAGACTTCTATCAGACGAGGGGAATGGGCATAGTAGTGGTGCCGAGTGTTTATCAAATATGGGTGATCAAAAAGAAAAATTAACCAAAGAATATATTTCGGAAGCCGACCCAGGTAAAGCATTAGCGATGTGTTTTTTTCAAATTCCAATTTCTGGACTAAGTGGGTCATTTAGTATGTGTGGATGTGAAACGGCAGTTACTGAATCCTGTGATTTTGATATAGACCGTGGAGTATTGGAAGGAATTACGGTAAAAATGTCATCAGCCTCAGAGGCTTGGTGTCTTCCGTTTTGGGTGTTTTTTAAATAATATAATTGAACCTAGAAAACGCAGTTGCCATCTACTGCGGTCCCCTTAAGCACTAAATCTTAAGGATTTTCTGGAACATTTTGACTTCACCAGTAGGGTGACTACAAGAAAAGCCAAAATAACCCATAAAATCCTTAATCTTCAGCACTTAATTGGACCTCGCTACGAAGTCAACTGCGTTTTCTAGGTTGAAAGCTATTTAAATATAAAATTCTATAATAAAGGAAAAGAAAATGAATTGTAAACGTTGCCAAGCATGTTCTGATTATCGATTTGAAAAAAGTATTGCGACTGCTAAACAAATGGGCTTTAAAGTGAAATCAGATCCGGATTTAAAAGGCATGTTTTATTATATTGGGCCGAATGGCGAATATTCTGATCATTCTTATGAATCTGAACAAAAAGCATGGGAGTCGTTTGTTGGATACCGGGCTAATGTATAAACCCATGATAACTTTACAAAAAACAATTCATGCCTGTAAGAACGGTGATATAAGTACGTTAAAAAGCTATTTTAACTGTCTTAAAAAAGATAATATTAAAATAGAAAGAAATCGTTTAATTTTGCTTTTTAAATATTCATCAGAAAATAACCATTTAGATATCTCAATCGAAATTATGAAATATGCAGATGAAAATGATATTGATATCGGCCACCTGATGTATCATTGTATAGAAAATTTGGACTGGGTAGGCGAAAACGAGCAACTTTAAATCTATTCTTCTCCGGTATAACTGGATACAAAAACATCCAATGTTTGTACTGCCTCCTGCACTTGTGGATCAAAGGCCGCTCTCTTTATGTTTTTTTCAAACATCCAGTGTGAGTAAACACCGGCTGTCTCAACAAAAGCAGCCTGTCCAAGTGCGCAATACAGACAATGCCAAAGATCACGATTTTCATATTTTAGCCAACCAAATTGTTGCTCAAAAAAAATCTTACTTGGATTTAAACATTCAACTAATGACATTAGTCCCGTGTATACATAAGCATGTTGCTGCATAATCCACAAAGCATTAAGCATTTGGAAATCTTGCTGCAATAAACTATGTTGCTGTATTTCTGTTATTAGAGCATCTTCATTTTTTGAGGTATCGTAATCGACATCAAAAGTCTCTTGGATTTTGGACATCAGCTCAATTTCTTCTGGGTATTGAATTTGATATTTTTGATTCGGTGCATAAATTGCAATATAGGCATTATAAATAAAAAGATTGAGCACATTATCATTTAATAAATTGCAAAAGCTTTGATAGAAAGTACTATTGATATTTTTTTGTAATATAAAATTTAATTGTTCAGTCAAGAATTTATCGGACTCAATGAGTTTTTGAGTCTGGTTAAATGCTCGCAATAAGTTTTGTCGTTTTTGAGGTAATTGCTTAATATAATCGATTACTTGCTTTTCAGATGAATTGAGAATCGTTTCTGAGAAATTTTGCTTTTTATTTTCCGCAATCAGATAGTTTAAATAAAGTGCTTTGGTGCTAATAAATTCATTGACTTTATTTATATAAATTTTATTTTGTGTCTCTGTGTTAATCTTTAATTTATTGATTAATAGTTGATAATATTTATTTTGTTTGAGATCAAAGAGCGTTTCATAATCAAATGTAAAAGGCTTTTTATCCACATGCTCTAAATAATAAATGGATTTTTGGATGTCTCGTGAAAGTACTTGTTCATTAGGTTTAAAAAGTGATATGGCCTGGATATTTGTATTTAATATGGTTTGAATTAGTTTACGGATCTTTTTTTCATCCATTACAATATACTTGGATAAACTGTGAAATACTTTCTTCTCTGACGTATTTAATTGATTGAGTAGAATAAATAAATCCCCTAGCTGAGTTTCAAAAACCTTACTGGCTAACGCTTTATTTAGCTTTTCTTTTCCTTCATTATTTTTTGTAAGAATGGCAATGTGCTTATATTCTTTGTGGTCGAGATTTGTGGGAGGAGCTAGTTTTACGAATTCTAAAGGTGAAAGTGGTGGATAATAAAAAGTAGCGGGGTTTGATTGGCTATTGAGAGAAAAAACAGATTGTTTTTTCTTTGTTTGAATAAAAAAATATCCAACCACAAAACAAATATAAGCCACACTATAAACAATATAATCGATTGGGGTTAAATTTAATGAGATGGATAGAAGTTTGATATAAGAAAAATACACCAAAATTATTAGTGCCAAGTTTAAAAGATAATATTTCGTTTTTTTCATTTCGGATTGATTTAAAAAGAATTAAAAAAGATTATACTATTTGGCCATAATAAATATCAAATAATTTATAATAAAATAATTATTTTCAATTTTATGAATAAATGAACGACTGAATATTATCAGGAATAGGTTTTTTAATTATATTACTTTATAATAAATACCTATTAAGGTAGATTAGTATTAATGACAACTTAATTTAAAAGGTTTTGTTTATGATGAATCCCCAACTTATTGCTAAAGGAGTTAAGTTTGGAGCAGAAGTTCGCAATGAATTTAATTTACACCAAGATATCGATGAATCGCTTGATAATATAGAAAAATATAATGAAATTCAAAAGTCGGCTTTCTTAGAAGATAAAATATCCAGTTTAATTGCTGGTAGTGGTTTAAAATACAAAGACATTGTACCAGACTTTCGTACTAATCCTAATACCTTTCAGCAGCCAGATTGGCTTAGTCAAATACCCGATTCTGCATTAAAAAAAGAAGTAAAAAGTTTTTATGAAAATGGACAAATCAATCAGCTGGTGTCATATAAACATGATATTATTGAAGCAAGGGTCAATAAAAAATTAGAGCATAATAGGGTAGACGCGTTAATTTTGTCCGGAGGCGGGGCGAAAGGACTCGCCTATTCAGGACTTTTTGAAACCCTCGAAAAACAAGGAAAACTTAGAGATATTGAATTTGTTGCAGGTACTTCAGCGGGTTCAATTACCGCTTTAATGGCCGCTTTAGGTTATAGTGCAACTGAAATTAGAACCATTGCAGATAAAACTCCTTTTGCTCGGTTCTTTAATGAAAGTCAATTTTATAATGTTGTTCCCGATCGGTTTTCAGGCAGTATCGGTAAAAGTAAGACTATAATGGCTGAAACTTATGCTTTTGCCTATGGAATGAGTAAAATTGCTGATGCAATAAATTCAGGAAAATCAAAAGATGAAATACTAGTATCGTTAAAACAAAATGGTAGCCAAGGCAATATCACGGATAACCCTTATAGCAATGAAATGAGGGAATTTTTTGATAAGCATAAAGACGCGTTGCTGAATGGACGCACGAACAATTTTTTTGCCCAGACAGCCGACAATGTTTATCAAAATTTGGATAAGTTATCTGAGTTTTTTGGGAAAGATCCAATGGTCGAATTTAATAGTAAAGTGATTAAACCCCTATCTGGTGATCAAGTATTATTTAATTCAACCGATGAAGCAATAGATTACTTTGAGGTTTTTGGACCGGATCAGGATACCATTAAAGACATGTTTCTGGCCAAGTTAGTTGAAAATAAAATACAAGAAGTAGATCCGCAAATATTACAAGAAATTGGTGTTAAAGATTATAAAGAACTGACTTTTGAGCAGCTCCATCAATTAAAGCAACATTATCAAAACTTTGATGAAGTTGGACCTCACTTTAAAGATTTGGGCGTGGTATCGACCATACTAAGTGATGGTATCTTGGGCTATGATTCGCCAGAAATTGCAAATTATTGGCATGGCCATTCCAAGTATAAGGATGTACCGATTATAGAAGCGGTACGTCGTTCCATGAACTTACCTGGAGTATATGAAGCAATACGCGATGTTGATGGCAAGGAACATACGGATGGTGGGTTGGTTGCCAATACGCCCAAGCATATGGCATTGGCCGCTGGTTTTTCTCCGGCCAATATCCTCACTGTAAAATTAGAAGAAGCTGACGCTTTTGTGGCGGCAGAAAATGGGAAATTATTTTCTGAAGCCTATAAAAATATGGATTTAGAGGGCTATGCTGCAGGTGCTACTTTTGAGTTTTTGGCAAGTCCTATTCCACAGTATCAAGATGCCTATAATATGACTAATGAAATTGTTTTAAATAGTCAGGGTATTGGGACTTTGGATTTTGCTGCTTCAGCCGAAGAAAAAGCTGAATTACATGCCAAAGCCGTTGAGGATAGCGGGACATTGTTTGAGCCAACTTATACCAGTGAAGCTCATTTTTTAAAAAATAATATCTGTGCGACACTAGGAAAAGCAAAACAAGAAACGTTTGACTTTAAAGATCCTTCGAAGGAAAAAATTGAAACCTTAGAGACTTTTTGTGAAAATGAAACATCAAGCCCTTCGTATTAAGCATTGTTTAAACCTAAAATACTATACACCCAAGTTACCTGGAAATGCATGATTCAGGTAGTTTGAGTATAAGTAAATCATAAAAATTTTATTGGAAAAAAATACTATGTTTTATACATCCTTACCTTGCCAATTTGAAGTGCATAATATGCAAGCTCAATGGTATGCTTCTACCAGTGAAATGATCGATATCTATGATGATGACGATGCTCCTGTCATATTTTTCTTTACCCAACGAGGTAATAGTCCTATTGTTCAAATAGAAATTGATGCACAAGAACTGCTCATTAAACGAAAAAATGATAATTTAATGTTTAATTATAAAAATGATCCTATGGGTGAAACGATTGGGCGTCATGATGCCATTAAAGTATTCTGTATTGATATTGACCCTACTATCTTTTGGAAAGGTTTGGTGGACAAGGTAAAAGGAAGGATCAAGCTTAATGTATTGAAAAAAGAAAGTGATGATGTCTTATTACGTCATGCCTTGGAGTTTAATTTAATCAGAATTTTGGAGATTATCTATTCTGATTCCAATAGAAATGAAAATTTATTGCAATTTGATGGTGTACATCAGGTGTTTGAACATAATAATGTAAAAATTAAACGCTTGGAAAATTATTATACTACCATGAAAAAACATCCCGAATACCCGATGCCATCGGATTTACACCCTATATTCACCTAAAATAATATCGGAATTTAAAAATTCGACATTATTTTATTACTTAATAACTATAAAGAGGCGTTTCTCGTTCATATTATGAAAAAACAAATACTGGCATTATCGTTCACCGTTTCGGCTTTATTTCAAGCACAAGCAATTGCATTGGAAAACCCTTTTGCGTTTAATCCATCCGAACTTAACTCACCAGAATTTAATCAAAAACACCAACAACGAATGATTAGCAAAGAAAAATCGGTTGAGATTAAGGCTTTGATTAATAAACAATTCGAAATGTTAAAAAAACACCAAGACATATCGGTTGAAAATATTGCTTATGATGAAAAGTCAAAACAATTATTAGTCAGTGGTCTTCGGTACGACAAACTTGGTAATTCAATAGTAGATCCAAATCTCCCGGATAATAGACAGAAACAACAACAAGAACAAATGGAACTTATGAATTCATTGAATATGATTACGGATTTGGCTTTTCATTGGTATGATGCCAAAGAGATTCCTTTATTTTATTTGATGGATATGACGCAATACTTTCAGGTTGACAGCACTTCTTTTTTTAAAGACCCCAAAAATAAAGAAATGCTTGAACTGGTTAATGCACTAAAGATTGATAAGGAAAAATTCTTCAATAAAGCAACCATTGCTTATGAATATAATGAATCACTCGGTGAAATCAAAATGTCTATTCAAGATAATTTTAATAATTTAATTCAGATTGATTTCGTTTTATTTCTTGATGGCGTTTCTCTTTTATTTATTGAGCAAATGAATGCAATGTACCAAGCAACACCTGAAGAACAAAAACAGATAGGCCCCCTATTATTCGGACAAATGTCGGCATTTCAGTTGAAAAAAATGATGTTGAAGATAAAACCTGCTTACTCATTGGTTGAAATTGAAAATAAGTTATCAAGCCCTGCAAGTAAAAAAGATCTTGAAGACATAATAACTGGCATCAAAAAGCCCTTGCCAAAAGAAATTGCAGATATGCTTTCTAAAGAACAACTGATATTGCAGGAAAATGGCCAAAAATCATTGAAAAATATGCTACTGAATAAACAGCCCATGATTTTAAAAATAGAACCTAATCACTCAATACCTTTTATGACAATCGGTATGACCGTAATGAGTGCGGTTAATGATATGAGTCAAATGGCAATGTCGGATATCAATAACAGCGAGCCTAAAGCAGTAACCAAAGAATCTAAGAAGGTGATTGAAAAACAGCCCAGAATTGCTCAAAAAATGCTAGATGAGTTACTGAATAAATTGAATATTAGTATTAGCAATAAATTTTAGTGAGACTTAAGTTTTATACCCAATCTACTTCAATTTGCATGAAATAATAATTGACGTCATCCCCGAGGTCTCTTATCGGGGATCCATTTCTCTCGATAGATTCCCGATAAGAGACCTCGGGAATGACGTATTTTGAATGATTACGAAACCTTGCATTTCCAAGTATCACGGGTATATACCCAAGCCACCTGAAAATGCATGATTCAAGTGGCTTGGGATTAAAAATATGAAATTATACATTTTTTTGAATAAATTGAGTTATTGATAGTTCTGGAAGCGGTTTACTATAGAGGAATCCCTGAAAGTAATCGCAATCCAGGTTATTCAAAAATGCTTGTTGTTCAAGAGTCTCAATACCTTCAGCAACGACTTTTAAACCCAGTTTATGGGCTAATGAAATCGTTGCTGCACAAATCGCGCGGTCATTCTCATCGGTTGGAATATCTCGGACAAAGGCACGATCCAATTTTAGTACTTGAATCGGAAAAAGTTTTAAATAGGAGAGTGATGAAAAGCCCGTACCAAAATCATCAATAGATAGCCGGATACCCATTTCATTCAGTTGTTCCATTTGACGGATAGACAGCGCAGTATCTTGCATGGCTGCAGTTTCTGTAATTTCTAACTCCAATTCATTTTTCTCAATTTGATGCTCACTCATGATTTCTTGTAAGCGGGATACCAAATTGACTTCTTGCAATTGTTTTGCGGACAAATTGACCGAAACCGTAACGAAAATACCTTGCGCTTTCCAGTGCTTCAATTGCTGGCACGCTTTATTAATCACCGAATAACCTAATTGCTTGATAATACCGGTTTCTTCACAAATAGGGATAAATTTATTGGGTTCTATTAGACCGTAAGTTGGGTGACTCCAATGCACTAATGCTTCAACACCAATAATTTTTTTAGTTTTGGCGTGTATTTTAGGCTGATAATATAAATCAAATTCATTTTCAGCCAAAGCTGTTTTTAAATTGCTTTCTATTTTTAATCGCTCTTGAACCGATAAATTTAATTCTTCGGTAAAAAACTGATAATTGTTGCGCCCCTGTTCTTTTGCATGATACATGGCAATATCGGCATTTTTCATCAAAGTTTTGACTTCATATCCATCCTCAGGAAACATACTGATCCCGATACTGGGTGATGAATTCACATCATAGCTATCAATGATATAGAGTTGTCTTAAATTATTAACAATTTTTTCTGCGATTGCTGCGACACTGATCATCTTTTCAATGTCTGTTAACACTACAATAAATTCATCACCTCCAATACGAGCAACAAAGTCTGTGTCTCTGACTGAATTTTCTAAACGTTGAGCAACTTCTTGCAATAATTTATCGCCAACATCATGCCCTAAAGAATCATTAATGACTTTAAAGCGATCCATATCTATAAACATAACTGCTAATGCTGTATTGACCCGATTGGCATGGGATATTGCCTGTTCCAACATGCTTTCAAAGCTTGTGCGATTATACAATCCGGTTAATATATCATGATGTGCGAGGTGGTAAATCTTTTTTTCTGCTTCTTTACACTCCGAAATATCAGTAAAACGAGCAATATAATTTATAATCTTGCCCTTTCTATCACGAATCACAGAAATAGACGTCCATTTGGGGTAAACCTCCCCATTTTTACGACGATCGATGAGCTCTCCTTGCCAAATTCCCTTTTCATTAAGCTCTTGCCACATTTTTTGATAAATCGGTTTACTGATACTTTTAGAACTTAAAATACTGGGATTTTTCCCTACTAAGTCTTTTTTTGAATAACCGGTTAGTCGGATTAACGCAGGGTTAACCGAAATGATAATATTATTTTTATCGGTAATTAATATCGCTTCATTACTATGTTCAAAAATATCAACATACAACATCACTTCTTGTTCAGAGACTTTACGTTTTTCCATTTCATTAAGCAAAAAATGCTTAGACACTGCTCTTGTAGTTGAGTTTTTTCGGAATCGAGAAAAAACTCGAGCCAAGAAATTATCATGGTTGTGTCCAAAACCACTTATTAATTTACCGTCCAATTTAATACCCGCTTTTATTTTATCTTAATTTAATGAATTGTACATTTTGCCTAGTTATTATATTATAAAATAATTTTATTTTAAATGTAAAAAAATTATCAAAAAAGTTAATAAATATTTTATTGGCGAGATAGATGCGGCCAGCTTATTTTACATTTTTTCCGGTGAACGCAAGGTGGATTATGGTGATAAGGCCAGTTATCACCGTTGGGAAAGGTGTGAGCAACGGTAAGGTCACACCGTAAAACTACCATTTCAGGTCGATGATGAACGGATAAAAGTCTGGCCGGTCGCATCAAAATAGCCCATAAAATCCTTAATCTTCAGCACTTATGGGGGCCGCCCAGGCTGAACCTTGCTACGAAGGCAACTGCGTTTTTTAGGATCATTGATCGGGAAAACCTAACCGAACAAATGCTGTCCTTGATGGACCAGAGTTTTCGTTCAGTTTTGACAACAAGTTGGGATAACTGGTCCAATCATCAGACTAATACCAAATCCCCGAAATAAAATGACGCCGGGGGCGTATGGGGGATTTGGCTAACAAGGCTGTTGGCAACTGAGTATCGTGGAATAAATTCACGTTGTGAATCGGTAAGTCCGGCAAATCCATTAAATCCATCAGACGATTAATACGTTCTTTCGTTGGCGGGTGGGTTCTTAAGAGTGAGGGTTCCGACTGATAACTTTGTGGGAAAAATATCTGTTTAATCCAACTCCCTTGATAGTGTTCCAATTTAGATAGTGCTTGTGCTAAATACTGGGCATTACCCAATAATTCCACAGCACCTAAATCAGCGTCAAATTCTCGCGTTCGAGATAATGCCAATTGTAATAACGCACCGATAATAGGTGCTAAGAGCAACATCAGCAATGGAAACCAATTGATTGAAAAACTCCCTAAGAAAAGCAATGGCAAACTGAACAGGATGAATACTTGTCCTATCAATGAAAAAGTTTGGGTCAGGCGTGCGGTAAAATCGGCAAACGCCATGACTTTTAAGTCATCGTGGCGTAAATGGCTGATTTCATGGGCAATGACCGCCGCTAACTCTTGCAGATTCAATCGTCGTAAAATCCCATCCGATAATCCGATTACAGCATCCTGAGGATGGCCGGTCGCAAAAGCATTCATGACGTCACTGGGTAAGTAATAGAGAGTGGGTGGTTTAACTAATCCAGCTCGTTGAGATAAGGTGTTAACAATCTGATATAATTGAGGCGCTTCATCAAACCGAAGTACACGACCTCGATAAAGTTTGAGAACCACTTGAGGTGATAATAGTGGATTAAAAAAATAGGCCAAAATAATAACAAAAACTGCCGACCATGCCAGCCAAGGACCCGCCAATATAAGTCCAAGATAAGCGACTAATGCAGTTAAAGCAATAATCAATAAAACCGACTGAAAAAGGTTTTGCTGTTTATGTTGTTCCCACTGGTGTCGATTCATATCGTATATCAAAAGAAGTCATAGCCCGACCATTATTATAGGGTTAGCGTATTATGATAACAATAGTGCAGCAAAACTCGGTGAAAAATATTATTGCTAAAAATTTTCCCAAATTGCTCCATTTCTAAATTGAGGGGAACATTTTAAAACTTTTTAAATCTAGTACTCAAAATAACAGGCAGGATTCAAGCTACA
>Ga0209692_10002516_pt1 | contig 19764 bp, 10 predicted proteins | sample tdDd472_FD_187129 | JGI IMG/M metagenome (GOLD analysis project Ga0209692, IMG submission 187129) | Marine sediment microbial communities from the Atlantic coast under amendment with organic carbon and nitrate - tdDd47.2 (SPAdes)... | ecosystem: Environmental > Aquatic > Marine > Coastal >... | reverse complement strand
CGCAAACGACGTATCGGTGCCGACGGTGATCGGCTGGGTGTGCAGGCAGGGGCGACCGTCGGGGGACTCCCACTCGAAGCTGACGCGGGTCGTGGTGCCGGGCACGTTCACGCACAGCGCTCCGGTCGACTGCTCGCTGACGAGGTCCGTCGAGAAGATCGGCGTGACGAACGCGTTGAACGCGGTGACGGTCACGTCGGTGCCCACCGGGGCGCCATCCGGTGTGGTGAGCCCGACCTGCAGGCAGGTGCTGTCGGGCAGGTCCGGCGGCGGCGGGGGCGGCAGGTCCGGCGGATCGGGCAGGTCTTCTTCTTCGAGCACCGGCTCGTTGGGCAGCGTGCCGACGAAGAGGCAGTCCCCACGGAACCCGCGGCACGACACGCCGGCGTTGCCGCTCTCGACGACGCTCGAGAACCCGCCGGGCAGCCCGTCGATGCGGTCGGTCGGGATGTCGAGGGCAACGAGAGAGTTCGGCCGTACGTCGACGCAGAACTCCCCGGTGCGGTCGGTGTACCCGCGGGACGTGCCCGCGTAGTCGATCCCGTTCGCGGTGACCGGCAGCCGGGGGAAGGCCCCGCCGTCCTGCGACTGCACCGAGCCCCAGATGCACGTCTTGTTGCGCAGGGGTTCGTCGCAGTTCCACCAGCTGAGGTGCTCGACCTCGAGGTCGTAGTAGGTCACGCCGTCCTCGACGACGAAGCGACCGGCGGCTTCTTCGACCCAGCGGCCGACCGATGTGTCGTACACCCAGCCGGTGACCGGCGTGGTGGCGTCGGGGTCGAGGTACACCGGGATGCGCAGGGCGACCTGCGCGCCGGGCGCGACCTGCAGCGCTGCGCCGGAGTCGGCGTCCGTCACCCGGAACTCGACCGCGCCATAGCTCTGCAGGGCGATCGCCGTGCCGTCGGCGCGCACCGCCTCCATGTCCCCGGGGAACGCCGACCACGCCGACAGGTCGAACGTGTCGTCGTCGTTGCGAGGCAGGGGCATGGGGATCATGTCGACGCGGGCCGTGCCGCTGAACGCCGCGCCGTCGGCCTCGACGACGAGCCCGCTCGCCGGGATGGCGATGCGGGCGTATCCACCGGTCGCGGCGCAGGCGGCGTCGGACTCCGCGGTGCCGCCGGCGTCGAGCCCGACGTCGACGAAGTCGCTGCAGCCGCGCAGCAGGCGCGGGTACACGCGCGAGGTCTCGCCGTCGACGACGGGCACGGGCACCTGCGTGGTGCTCCACGGGTTCTCGTCGCTGTCGGTCGCCACGGCCACGTCGACGAGCACACGCTCGCCCACTCGGACGCGGTCGAGGGCGAACGCGCCGGTCGCGTCGGTCGTCGCCGAGTCGCCCCCGCGGACGGACACCGTCGCGCCCTCGATGGGCGCGTCGTCGAGCTCGGCGAGGACGTAGCCCTCGATGCGCCCGAAGGCGAGAGGCCGCTCGACGGTCTGCAGCTGGCAGTCGAACGTGCACCAGCTGCACGTCGTCGCCTCGCCGACCGGCTCGCACGGCAGGTCGGTGTTGGCGTCGCCCTCGTCGCACGCCTCGGGGGCCTGCTGCGTGCCGTCGCCGCACTTCGCAGGGCCAGGGTCGACGGGGGTGTCGGGGTCGGCGTCCGGCGACGGCGTGTCGGGGGTCGCGTCGTCGGTGGCGTCCGCGACCGGCCCGTCGGTACCGGCGTCGTCCGTCGTGTCCGCGGTGGCGGTGTCCTCGGCGGCGGCGTCTTCACCCGCGGTGTCAGTCGCCGCCGCATCCCCGGTCGCGTCGGCGGATCCTCCGCTCGGGCCCACCGTCTCGGACGTGGTCGAACAGGCGACCAGCAGGGCGACGGCGGCGAGCGCCGGTACGAGGCTCAGAGGGCGACGCAGGGCGTGCATGGGGCGGCCGGGGTGCGTGGGACTCGCCTTCGAAGCTCGCAGACGGACGGTTGGTTTGCAACCCACCGCGGGCACGGCGATACTGGGTGCGTCCCCGGCCCCGAGCCCTCGTGCGCATCGCTCCTCTCGTCTGTCTCGGCGTTCTGCTGGCCGCGTCCGCGCTCGTGGGCTGCGGCGAGACGTCGAGCGTGAGCTACCGCTGCGGGTCCGACGACGACTGCGCCGGCGGCGTGTGCATCGGCGGCGCCTGCGTGCCCGTCGAGGACGACGTCGCCACGTTCGAAGACACCGCGCCCACCCGCGACATCGGCACCGCCGACACCGCCGGGTCCGACGACGTCGCGACGGACACCCCGCCGACAGACTCGGGCGCCCCGGACGTGCCGGGCCAGGACACCGGCGCCGAAGACACCGGTCGGTCGTGCATCGCCGACATCGACTGCGAAGACGGCGAAGTCTGCGCCCTCGTCGACGGCTCGCCCCGCTGCCTCGACCGCTGCGACCCGGACTGCCCCGACGGGTTTGCCTGCGCGAATGTCACCCGCCCCGACGGCGCGACCGTCCCCGCCTGCGTGCCCGTCCGCCCGGACGAGTGCGTCGACGCCGACGAAGACGGCTACGGCGTCGGACCGGACTGCCTCGGCACCGACTGCGACGACGCGCGCGACACGGTGCACGAGGGGCGCGAAGAGATGTGCGACGAGATCGACAACGACTGCGACGGCATGGTCGACGAGGCGGTCAGCTTCGAGAACGGCTGCGGCGGATGCACCCTGCTCGCCGGCGACCCCGGCAGCCCGTGCGGTCGGTGCGGCACCGGCGCGTGGGTGTGCGCCGACGACGAGTCGGTGGTCTGCACCGGCGAATCCGACGAGACGATCCTCAACGCCTGCGGCGGCTGTGACCCGCTCGAAGCCGAGCCCGGCGACGCCTGCGGCGCGTGCGGCGACGGCACGGTCGAGTGCGTCGACGAGGCCACCGTGCGCTGCGCCGGCGCACGCCCGCCCCCGCCCGAGCTGTGCAACGGCGCGGACGACGACTGCGACGAGGTCATCGACGAGGGCAACCCCGAGGGCGGCGCCGCCTGCACGACCCCGGACCCGGGCGTGTGCTCGGCGGGGTCGCAGACGTGCGTCGGCGGCACGCTGAGCTGCCAGCCCGACACGCCCTCGTCGACCGAGATCTGCGACGGGCTCGACAACGACTGCGACGCCCTGACCGACGAGGGCGTGCTCGGCACGTTCTATCAGGACAGCGACGGCGACGGCGCCGGCAACCCCGACGTCATCCGCCGCGCGTGCACCGCGCCCCCGGGCTACGTCGCGGTCGCCGGCGACTGCAACGACGCCCGCGGCGACGTGATCGCCGGCGAGTGCGCCCCGGGCACGACCCGCAGCGCCGCGTGCGGCAACTGCGGCACGCGCACCGAGACCTGCTCGCTGTCGTGCACCTGGGCGGCGTCCGGCTCGTGCAGCGGCGAAGGCGAATGCGCCCCGGGCGCACGCACGTCCGAAGGCTGCGGCACCTGCGCGCGCCGCGTCTGCTCGGCCTCGTGCAGCTGGGCCGACGCGTGCACCGAATGCGCGTGTTCGTCGGTCACCCAGTGCGGGTACTCGTGCCCCGCCGGGTACCACTCGCGCGCCGTCGGCGAGAGCCTCTCGTGCGGCTCGGCCGGGTTCGGCCCGAACGTCACCTGCGCCCCGAACTGCGGCTCGTCGTTCACCGCCTGCGGGTACTCGTGCCCCGACGGATACTACGTGTCGTCAGTGGGCGAGAGCTTGTCGTGTGGCCGGTCCGGGTTCGGCGCCAACACGTCGTGCCGCATCGTGTCCGGCTCGTCGATCACCGTCTGTGGGTTCTCGTGCCCCGATGGCTACGTGCCCGTGGCGAGCGGCGACAGCCTCGCATGCGGGCGGTCCGGCTTCGGGCGCAACACGACCTGCCGGCGGCTCTGACGCACCGCGCAGGACCGACCGGATCCCGAGGGGTTGCAGCGAACCGCAGGCGGCGGCACCGTGGTCGCACGCCCTCGCCCCCCACGACGTCATGCGACCCACCGATCTGTTCTGCGCGTCTCACGGGATGCGCGCCCTGCCCGCCTGCGCCGCCGCGCTGCTGCTCTTCGCGCTCGCCGCGGCCTGCGGCGACGACGAATCGAGCGCAGCGGGTACCGATGCGGACGGTGGCGCTGACATCGATTCGGTCGACGTCGTCGACGACACAACCGAGCCGGACGGGGGCGGCGCAGACGTGGCCGACGAAGACGCCACGGACGCCGGCGACGACACGGTCGACGTGGTCGAAGACACCGGGCCGATCACCGCGTCGTCGTGCTTCGCCGACCTGCCCGGCGGCGACGAGCTCGGCCCGAACTACGACCCGTTCGAGCCGGTGGTCGGTGCCCACTGCTTCGGCACGGACCACCAGGACATCACCGGCATCGAGAAGATCGTCTTCCTCGGCGACTCGGTGACCGCCGGCACACCGCCGTCGTACCCCGAGGAGTACTACCGCAACGTGCTCGTCGACCTGCTCGAGCCCGAGTTCGGCGAGCTCGAGGTCGACGCCGAGTTCGCGCGCTTCGGCGCTCGCACCGACGACCTGCTGCAGGATCCGCACAAGGAGATCCTGATGGCGTTCCCCGACGTCGAGCCGCGGCGCACCCTCGTCGTGATGACGATCGGCGGCAACGACGTCTTCAAGTGGGCCGAGTCGCACGCCGAGGGCGCGTCCGCAGAAGAGATCGACGCCCTCGTCGACCAGGCGATCACCTACATGCGCGAGGCGATCCAGTGGTTCCGCGACAACGAGGACCGGTTCCCCGCCGGGGTCTTCGTCGTGTTCACCAACGTGTTCGAGTTCACCGACGGGACGGGCGACACCCAGTCCTGCGAGCTCGCCGGCGCGGTCGGGCTGTCCGAGCCGTGGCCCGAGGGCCGCGAGCCGGTCAGCCGGTTCAACGAGGCGTTCATGCAGATCGCCGTCGAGACCGGCACGGACCTCGTCTTCATGCTCGAGCACTTCTGCGGGCACGGCTTTCGCCGCGACGACCCCATGGGTCCCTGCTACCGCGGGCCCGACGCCGAGGCGTGGTTCGATTTCACGTGCATCCACCCGAACCCGACCGGACACCGCGCCCTCGCCGAGATGATCTACGCCGTGGTCATGGATCGGGCGTACGAGGCGCCGCCGCAGCCGTGACCGACGGGTGCGCGACGCTGGAGAGCCCGCGCGATGCGATGCCCTGCACGCCGAACACGTCGCGCGCCGGGCGCGAGCCGAAGCCCTCGTCGAGCACCTCGAAGTCGTCGAGGGTGACCTCGGACGGGTGCTCGACGCCCACGGCGCGGGTCAGCCACATCACCTCTTTGCGCAGGGTGATCATGTAGTTCGCCATGCGCGACGCCTTGTGCGTCGGGTCGAGCCCGCGCATGAGCCACTTCGACTGGGTCGCCACGCCGGTCGGGCAATGTCCATTGTGGCAGCGCTGCGCCTGGATGCAGCCGATGGCCATCATCGCCTCGCGGGCGACGCCGACCAGGTCGCAGCCCATCGCGAAGGCCAGCAGCGCCTGCTGGGGGAACCCGAGTCGACCCGCGCCGGCCCAGACGATGTCGTCGGCGATGCCCCGGTCTTCGAAGATCGCGCGCACCCGGGCGAAGCCGATCTTGAACGGCAGGGCGACGTGGTCGCTGAACACGAGGGGCGCGGCGCCGGTGCCGCCCTCGCCGCCATCGATGGTGATGAAGTCCACGCCCCGCTCGCCGGACTGCATCGCGTCGGCGAGGTCGTGCCAGAACTGGAGCTGGCCCACCGCCGACTTGATGCCCACCGGCAGCCCCGTGCGCGCGGCGATCGCCTCGACGACGTCGAGCATCGAGTCGACGTCCGAGAACGCGCTGTGGCCCGCCGGGCTCGCGCAGTCGACGCCCTCGGGGATGCCGCGGATCGCCGCGATCTCGGCGGTCACCTTCTTGCCCGGCAGCATGCCACCGCGCCCGGGCTTCGCGCCCTGGCTGAGCTTGATCTCGATGGCCCGGATCGACGGGTTCGCGTCGACGGTCTTCGCCAGCCGCTCGATGTCGAGCTGCCCGGTCGCGTCGCGCGCGCCAAAATACCCTGTGCCGAGCTGCCAGATCAGGTCACCACCGTGGCAATGGTACGGCGACACGCCGCCCTCGCCGGTGTTGTGCAGGCCCGTCGCCATCGCCATGCCGCGGTTGATCGCCTCGACCGCCGGGCCGCTCAGCGAGCCGTAGCTCATCGCCGACACATAGAAGACCGACTCGGGTCGGTACGCCTTCGCGCGACCGCGGGCCTGCCCCATCACCTTCGCGCAGGGCACGAGGTGCCGCGGGTCGTAGTCCGCGTCCCCCGGCAACGGCTCGGTCTTCGGGAAGGGCGCGTGCTTGACGATCAGATAGTTCGGCGACGCCTCGAGGTTGTTGTCGGTGCCGAAGCCGAAGTAGTTGTTCTGGTTCTTCGACGACGCGTAGACCCAGCTGCGCTGGTCGCGCGAGAACGGCCGCTCTTCGTCGTTGCTGGTGACGATGTACTGCCGCAGCTCGGGACCGATGCCCTCGAGCAGGTACCGCATGTGCCCCAGGATGGGGAAGTTGCGCAGGATCGCGTGTTTCGTCTGTGTGAGATCGTAGATCGCCAGCAAGAGCAGGGCGATAGCTACGCCGAGCGCAATCCAACCCATGGGGGCCTCCACCTGTCGGGGTCCGTTCTGCGATCAGTCTGACGTGCCCTCGCCCGGTCGTCGAGGGCAGCGCCGCGCGGCACGAACGAACGACGGCCGCCCGATGCATCGAGCGGCCGTGTTCGATGGGCTGCGGTCCCGGGGTCAGGACCGCTTCGATGTCACCGCCGGCGGCGCCGCACGGCGAAGCCGAGGCCGAGAGCCACGAAGAGCCAGCCGGCACCGGAGCCACCCGCGGTCGCGCACGTGTTCAGGCCACCGCCGCCTGCGACCTCGCCGTCGAAGCCGAGGTCGTCACCGACCTCGTCGTCGTCCGGGTCGTCGTCGCACGCGTCACCCACACCGCCGCCATCGCTGTCGGCCTGGTCCGGGTTCGGCACGTCGGGGCAGTTGTCCTCGTCGTCCGGCACGCCGTCGCCGTCGCGGTCGCCGCCGACCTCCGGGTCCTCCGGATCTTCGTCACAGGCGTCGCCCGTGCCGTCGCCGTCGGTGTCCGTCTGGTCGGGGTTCGACACGTCGGGGCAGTTGTCGTCGAAGTCCGACACGCCGTCGCCGTCCGCGTCCGCGCCGTCGTCGTCGCAGGCATCGCCCACGCCGTCGTCGTCCGTGTCCGCCTGGTCGGGGTTCGACACGTCGGGGCAGTTGTCGTCGAAGTCGGCCACGCCGTCGTCGTCGCTGTCGATCGGCTCGCAGATGCTGCCGGTGTCGGTCGGCTCGCACTCCCAGCCGTCCTCGACCTCGCAGGCATCGTCGCAGCCGTCGCCGGTCTCGAGGTTGCCGTCGTCGCACGCCTCGTCGGCGGCGAGGCGACCATCGCCACACTCGACGATCGGCTCACAGATGCTCGGCTCGTCCTCGCAGCTGTAGCCGTCCTCGATGGCGCAGGTGTCGTCGCAGCCGTCGCCGGTCTCGAGGTTGCCGTCGTCGCAGGTCTCGTCGCCGTCGACGAAGCCATCACCGCAGACGGTCTCGCAGACCGAGGGTTCGGCGTCGTCGCAGTCCCAGCCCTCTTCGATGGCGCAGGCGTCGTCGCAGCCGTCGCCGGCCTCGGTGTTGCCGTCGTCGCACGCCTCGTCGCCGAGCACCATGCCGTCGCCGCACTCGGCGTCGCAGGCGCTGGGGCCGAGGTCCTCGTGCGAGCACGACCAGCCGTCTTCGACCTGGCAGGTCTCGTCGCAGCCGTCGCCGGCCTCGACCCCGCCGTCGTCGCACGTTTCGGACAGGCTCACGATGCCGTCGCCGCAGACCTCGGCGCAGGCCGAAACGCCCTCGGAGTCGGGGATGCACGCCCAGCCGGGCTCGGTCGTGCAGATCGCCGAGCAGCCGTCGCCGTCCTCGAGGTTGCCGTCGTCACACGACTCCATGCCCGCCGGGATCCCGTCGCCACAGGTGGTGATGCAGACGGACACGCCGGCCTCGTCGTCGAACGTGCAGTCCCAGCCGGTCTCGACGCCACAGACCGCCGAGCAGCCGTCCCCGTCGTCGGCGTTGCCGTCGTCGCAGGTCTCGGTGCCGATGATCATGCCGTCGCCGCAGACGCCGTCGCAGATCGACGCGCCGTCCTCACCGGTCTCGCAGGCCCAGAAGTCCTCGACCTCGCAGAGGTTGGAGCAGCCGTCGCCGTCCTCGAGGTCGCCGTCGTCGCAAGCCTCGTCGCCGATGACGAGCCCGTCGCCGCAGATCTCGTCGCAGACCGACACGCCGTCCTCTCCGGACAGGCACGACCAGCCCTCTTCGATCTCGCAGGTGACCGAGCAGCCGTCGCCGGGCTCGATGCCGCCATCGTCGCAGGCTTCCGCGCCGACCGCGAGGATGCCGTCGCCGCACTCGCCGGGCTCGCAGACGCTCGGCGCCAGCGGGTCCAGCTCGCCGCACGTCCAGCCGGCTTCGATCTCACAGGTGGCCGAGCAACCGTCGAGGTCCTCGTTGCCGCCGTCGTCGCAGGCCTCGAGGCCCGCACGGATGCCGTCGCCGCAGGTCGTCGCGCAGATCGACACGCCGTCCTCGTCCGGTTCGCAGAGCCAGCCGGCTTCGACGCCGCAGGTCGCGGAGCAGCCGTCGCCGTCGTCGAGGTTGCCGTCGTCGCAGGTCTCGCCGAGGTCCTCGTCGGTCGCACCGTCGCCGCAGAACCGCGAGTCGATGTCGAGGGCGAAGTCGCCACAGCGGCTGCTGAAGCCCGACACGTACACGACCGCCTCTTCGCCTTCTTCGAGCACGAGCTCGATGCGCGACTGCAGACCGTCGGTGTCGTCGTTGCAGGCGAGCTCTTCGCCGCCGCACTCGGTCCGGGCGTAGAGCACGGTGTCGAACTCCGTCACGTCGTTGGACGTATCGAACGCGAACGCGCCGGAGTACGGGGCCACGAAGTGCACCGGGTAGTCGCCGCCGTCGTTCGACGAGCCACAGCTGGCCGCCGGGTCGCTGTCGCCGGCCTCACAGGTGTTGCCGGTGACAACCGCTTCGCCGAGCTCGACGTCCTCGACGAGCTCGAGCTCGGGGCAGACGTCGATCTCGCAGACCGCCGAGCAGCCGTCGTAGGGCTCGGTGCCGCCGTCGTCGCACTCCTCGCCGCCGACGATGAGGCTGTCGCCGCAGATCTCCTCGCACTCCGTGCCGTCGCCGCAGTCCCAGCCTTCTTCGACGGTGCAGGTGTCCGAGCAACCATCGCCCAGCTCGAACCCACCGTCGTCGCAGGCCTCGTCGCCGGCGACGATCCCGTCGCCACAGACCGGGTTGCAGATCGTGCCGGGGCCCTCGGGGTCGGCGATGCAGTCCCAGCCCTCTTCGACCTCGCAGGTCGACGAGCAGCCGTCGCCGTCCTCGGTGCCGCCGTCTTCGCACGTCTCGCCGATGTCCTCGTCGAGGGTGCCGTCGCCGCAGAACCGGGCCGAGAGGTCGAGACCGAAGTCGCCGCAGCGGCTGCTGAAGCCGGACACGTACACGATGGCCTCTTCGCCGGCCTCGAGGATCAGCTCGATCTCGGACTGCAGCCCATCGGTGTCGTCGTTGCAGGCGAGCTCTTCGCCGCCGCACTCCGTCCGCGCGTAGAGGACGGTGTCGAACGACGTCGCCTCGTTCGCGGTGTCGAACGTGAAGGCACCGGTGTACGGCGCGACGAAGCGCACCGGGAAGTCGCCGCCGGTGTTCGAGCTGCCACAGCTCGCCGCCGCGTCGCTGTCGCCGGCGTCGCAGGTGTTGCCGAACACGATGCCGTCGCCGAGCGCGATCTCGTCGACGAGCTCGACCTCGGGGCAGACATCGATCGCGCAGATGGGCGAGCAGCCGTCGTACGGGTCGGTGTTGCCGTCGTCGCACTCCTCGGCGCCGACCACGAGGTCGTCACCGCAGATCTCGACACACTCGGGGCCGTCGCAGTCCCAACCGTCCTCGACCGTGCAGGTCGACGAGCAGCCGTCGCCGTCGTCCGTGCCGCCGTCGTCGCAGGTCTCGTCGCCGAGGACCTCGCCGTCGCCGCAGATCGCGCTGCACGAGGTGCCGTCGGGGCCGCAGTCCCAGCCATCTTCGACCTCGCAGATCGCCGAGCAGCCGTCGCCGGGCAAGATGTCGCCGTCGTCACAGGCCTCGTCGCCGACGACCGTGCCGTCGCCGCACACCTCGGAGCACACGAGACCCAGCGGGCCGCAGTCCCAGCCGTCCTCGACCTCACACGTGGCCGAGCAGCCATCGCCGGCGTCCGTGTTGCTGTCGTCGCAGGTCTCGTCGCCGAGCACGACACCGTCGCCACACACGGCGCTGCACGAGGTGCCGTCCGGGCCGCAGTCCCAGCCGTCCTCGACCTCACAGATCGCCGAGCAGCCGTCGCCGGGCAGGATGCCGCCGTCGTCGCACTCCTCGGCGCCGACGACGAGATCGTCGCCGCAGACCTCGGAGCACACGAGCCCGAGCGGCCCGCAGTCCCAACCGTCCTCGATGTCGCAGGTGGCGGAGCAGCCGTCGCCGGCGTCCGTGCCACCGTCGTCGCAGGTCTCGTCGCCGACCACGAGGTCGTCGCCACAGACTTCGCCGCACGCGGTGCCATCGGGGCCACAGTCCCAACCGTCTTCGACCGTGCAGGTGTCCGAGCAGCCGTCGCCGGCGTCCGTGCCGCCGTCGTCGCAGGCCTCTTCGCCGTTCACGACGCCATCACCGCAGACGGGCTCGATCGTGCAGGTCGCCGAGCAGCCGTCGCCGTCGTCCGTGTTGCCGTCGTCGCACTCTTCGCCGGCGGCTTCGTCGAGGGTGCCGTCGCCGCAGGTCTCGACGCAGGTGCTCGGCACGTCGTCGGTGCACGACCAGCCGGGCTCGACCGCGCAGAACACCGAGCAGCCGTCGCCGGGATTCGAGTTGCCGTCGTCGCACGCTTCGCCAGCGTCCAGCACCGAGTCACCGCACGAGTTGACGATGTAGTACTTGAAGCTGCCGGTGTCGCAGTCCGGGCTCGCCCAGTTGCTGGCGGTCGTGTCGATGTCGACGACGCTCGCCGTCCGCGACAGCGGGTGGGACACGAAGTTCACGTTGTCGCCGGCGTTGAAGCCGACCTGCGCCGGGGTGCCGCCGAGGCCGTTCGTGCCTCCAGACGCATTGCCCGTCGTCCAGTTGATGTCCTCGTACCGGAACTCGACGTCGAAATCGCCGGCGTCCCGATCCGAGCGATCCGTCAGGATCAGCTGGAACGTGTTGCCGCCGGGCGCGCGGCTGCGCGAGAAGTAGTCGACGTCGAACCACGTCACGATCACCCGCCGTGGCGTGCCATCGACCGCTTCGTCGTCCGTATCGAGGGCGTAGTAGATCGTGTTCGCGCCGCCCGCTCGGGTCTCACGCGTGTCCACGTCGCCGAAGAATGGCGCGATCATCCGGTTGCCGCTCACGGGGAACGCGAACGGCGTGAACGTCGAGATGCCGCCGCCGAACGAGATGTTGCCGTTCGTGTTCACGAAGAGCGTCGTGAACGAGCCGCCGAAGTAGGTCAGGCCCGTGGCACCGAACACGCCGGTGATGTCGATGGCCGAGCTCGAGCCGTCGTCGTTTTTCGCCAGCGCGGTGCCAAGGTCCGCGGCGCCGCCGAAGCCGGTCAGCGCGTCGCACTGGGCGTGGGCCGTCGATGTCGGCGCAAGCACCAGCGCGGCCGCGACGGCGGCGATGGCACTGGCGATTCTCGGATAGCGAATCGTTCGGTTCACGGTCGTCCCCTCGAACATCGGTGCATCGGCCCCGCGCGACGAGCCGCGCCGGACCTGTGGCGAGCCGATTCATCCCCTGTGGTGGGGTCCGTCTCGACACCGTCCGGCAGAGTAGCAGGTACTGTGCCGCATTGCTGCCCCTGAAATTCCGGACCCTTCGAGATGCGGTTGGCAAACGAGTGACGTTCTGCGGCACCGCGACACGAAATGAATGCGTAGTTCGGCGATTCGTCAGACCCGTCCGAGGTGTCGCGCGTTCGACCCGGGGCGGTGTTCAACTGCGATGCCCCGTGGCACGATGCGCGCGAATGTCATGGTTCGCGAATGCCGCACGGTCCCCTCGACCGTCGCCGCCCCCCACCCGGAGTTCCGAGTGAATCGTCCCCTTCTGCCTGCTGCGTTTGCTGCCGCGTCCCTGCTGTTCAGCGCTTCGGCGTTCGGCCAGGCCGCGTCCACGTCCCTGACCCTCGGCGAGACCGTCGACGGCGAGCTCACCACCGACGACGACCGCTCGCCCGAGCGCCAGGCGTACGAGGACCGCTGGCTCTTCGTCGGTGAGGCGGGCCAGTCGATCGACATCCAGCTGACCAGCGAGGCGATCGACACGTACCTCTATCTGTACGACCCGTCGGGCGCGATGGTGATGTCGGACGACGACTCCCTCGGCAACCTGGACTCGCGGATCCGGTACACGCTGCCCACGTCGGGCACGTACCAGATCGCGACGACGACCTTCTCGACGGACGCGACGGGCCCGTACTCGCTGCTGCTGCGCGAGGACATCCGCCACCCGCTGAACGTCGTGACCCTCGACGGCACCACGGCGAGCGGCACCCTCGGCGACAACGACGCCGAGCACCAGTGGCGCGGATACGTCGAGGCGGTGGACGTCGAGGTCGAGGCCGGCGAGACGGTGATCGTGACCGTGCACTCGGACGCCTTCGACACGTACGGCTGGCTGCTCTCGCCGACCCACGAGGTCGTGACCGAGGCCGACGACAGCGGCATGAGCACCGACGCCGTGCTCGTGCACCGGGCGACGATGTCCGGCACGTGGCGCGTCCTCGTCGGCGCGTACAGCCAGGGCTCGACGGGCCCGTGGACGGTGAGCGTCGAGCGCATCGAGACGGCGGACGTGCCGCCGACCCCGATCGCCAGCAACGACACGGTGCAGGGCTCGCTCGAAGCGCGCGACTCCGGGTACCGCGACGGGCGGTTCGCCGACGTCTACACGATCGACCTCGACGCCGGCGAGCGCCTGACCGTCGAGCACCGGTCCGACGCGTTCGACGCGTGGCTGTCGATCGAGGACCCGAACGGCCGTGAGCTCGTCTCGGACGACGACAGCGCCGGCAACCTGAACTCCGCCGCGAGCATCGTCGCGTCCGAGGACGGCTTGTACCGCATCGTCGCCACGAGCCTCGGCATGTCGATGGGCGCGTACTCGCTGACCGCCGTGGTCAGCGACGTGCCCGACGTCGACGTCGACCGCATCCGCCTCGGCGAAGAGATCGACAGCACGCTGGATGCCGAGGACCCGCCGCGCGCGGCCGGCGCCGGATACATCGAGACGTTCACGTTCGACGGCGAGGCCGGGCAGAACATCGTGATCGAGGCGAGCACCTGGTCGGTCGACCTGATGGTGACCGCCCCGACCGGCGAGCAGGTCTTCGGCACCGGCGAAGTCGGCATGTATGGGTACGACCCGTACATGTACGAGGACATGTACTACGACGACTACGGCATGGGCGGCATGGGCGGGCTCGGCATGGGCGTCGACAGCACCCCGCGCCGGTTCGAAGCGACCCTGCACGTCGACGGCGAGTGGACGATCGCCGTGCGCTCGTCGCAGCTTGCGCCGACGCCGTACACGATGACCGTGAGCGCCAGCGAGGACGTGCAGCCCGAGACGACCGAGATCGCCCTCGGCGCCGAGGTCTCGGGCAACCTGGACGCGAACGACACCCGCTCGCCGGACCGCGGCACGTGGATGGACATCTACACCCTGACGGTCACCGAGCCGTCGATGTACGAGATCGCCCTCGATTCCGAGGACTTCGACGGATACCTCGAGCTCATGGGCGGCGCGACGTGGCTGTCGAACGACGACACGGACGGGTACAACCCGCGCATCACCGCGCGGCTCGAGCCGGGCACGTACGAGATCACCGCGACGAGCTTCGCCACCGCCGAGGGCGCGTACACGCTGCGCACCCGCGCGATGGAGAGCGTGCCCCCGACGATCAACGCGATCGCCATCGGCGACACGGTCGACGCGTCGATGGACGCCGGCACGCCGACCTCGGCCCTGCGGGGCAGCGCGGCGCACTGGTACCGTCTCGAGCTCGAGGCGGGCCAGTCGGTCACCGCCACGATGACCTCGGACGCGTTCGACACGTACCTGATCCTCGTGAACGAGCTCGGCGAGAGCGTCATCAGCGACGACGACAGCGCCGGCAACCTCGACGCGCGCATCGTGTACACGGCGCCCACCGCCGGCACGTACACGATCGTCGCGACGACCTACAGCAGCGGGTCGACCGGCGCGTACACCCTCGAGGTCGCGCCCTGATCCGGCGCCGGGGCGGGTGCGGGCTCAGACCGGGTCGTCGCCGTCGGCGGCGCCCCACGGGTCCCACCGCCCCGCCGCGTCGGCGGCGGCTCGCGCCTCGTCGACCCAGGCGTTCAGGCCCGGTCGGGTGAGATAGAACCCGATCTGCTTGTCGCTCACCACGGCGCCCAGCCGCGCCGAGTAGAGCCGGCGGTACGGTCGCGCGTCCTTCACGCGCAGCTGCAGCCGGTCGTCGCCCACCGTGCGAAACCGACCGGTGTCGCGCAGCACGTCGAGCAGCTGGCCGACCACCACGCGGTAACTCTTCGCCAGCGCCGCGTGGCGCGCCGGCTCGACGTCGGCGTCGACGCGCAGCGCGCTGGTGATGCGCCACGCGCCGGGGTCGTCGCCCACGCGGTCGATGCCCACGAGCAGCAGGCGCCGCACGCGCCGGGCCAGGGGCGACGCGTCCCACGGCGGGCAGCCGAGCAGCGCGTCGAGGTCGGCGATCTGCATCAGGCAGACCGTCTCGCGGGCGTATCCGTCCGGGTCGGCGTGGTAGCTCTTGAGCTCGCCGTCGACGAAGTCTTCGCCGCCCCCGGGACGCACGCCGAGCGCGCGCTCGAGGGTGCGACCGACGGCGCCCTTGTCGCGCTGCACCCGCGCCAGGTCGTCGGTCGACAACCAGTCGCGCAGGGGCGTCGGATACAGCGCCTCAAGGCGCTGCCACGCGATCTCGAACGAAGGCGCATCCATGCCCCCCGGATCGCTGTCGCCGAGGCGCGGGTCAAGCCCATGCGACCGATCCGGGGGTCGACGCGCGCGGATCCCGGTGCGAAACTGCAGGCGGCTCGCCGCCCCCTCGCACGCCCCTGGCCCCGATACCGCCGATGCCCTCGACGCCCCCTGCCCTCACCGATGGTCTGGCGGACGCGCTGCGCGACGCCCTCGCCGACGGGGGGCCCGTCGTCGTCATCACCGGCGCCGGGATCTCGGCCGAGAGCGGCATCCCGACCTTTCGCGGGCCCGAGGGCTACTGGACGGTCGGGTCCGAGGTGTACACGCCGGCCCAGCTCGCGACGCGGTCCAGCTTCGACGCCAACCCCGCGCGCGTCTGGGCGTGGTACCTGTATCGTCTCGGCGTGTGCGAGGCGGCGGCCCCGAACGACGCGCACCGGGCGCTCGCCCGCCTCGACGCGGCGATCGGCGACCGCGTGCGGCTGCTCACCCAGAACGTCGACGGGCTGCACCTGCGCGCCGGCAGCCCTCTCGAGCGGACGTGGCAGATCCACGGCAACATCGGGTTCGAGCGGTGCGTCGCCGCGTGCGGCGGGCCCCCGTGGCCGATCGGCGACGACGTCCGCCGGGTCGAGCGGGGCGAGGTGCTCGACGACGACGCCCTCGCCGCGCGGGTCTGCCCGCGGTGCGGCGGCCCGTCGCGGCCGCACGTGCTCTGGTTCGACGAGACCTACGACGAGGTCCACTTTCGGTTCGAGTCGTCGATCGAGGTCGCCACTCGCGCCGCGGTGCTGATCACGATCGGGACGTCGGGGGCGACCAACCTGCCGATGCACGTCGGCGCCATCGCGGCTCGGCGTGGTGCGCTGCTGATCGACGTGAACCCCGGCGACAACCCGTTCGCCCGCCTCGCCCGAAACGCAGGCGGACACTGGATCGACGGGGCGTCGGGGGCGGTGGTGCCCGCGCTCGTCGACGCCGTGATCGACGGGGTCAGCAGAAGTTCTGGGTGACCCAGACGCGCCCGTCGGTCCCAAAGTGCACGCCGATCGCCTCGGTCTGCCACTGCGGCGTCAGCAGGTTCTGGCGGTGCCCCGGGCTCTGCAGCCAGCCGTGTACGACGGCGGCCGCGAGGGACTCGATGTCGTGCGTCTCGACGATGCGCTGCCGCCCGGCGCTGTCGGTCGACCAACGGACGATCCGGTTGCCAACGAAGAGGTTCTCACCACCGGTCAGAAAGCGCCCGCCACCGGCCGGGACGCGGCAGTTGAACCCGGCGGCGACGTAGCGATCGCCGACCCCGTCGCCATCGATCACGTGCGCGAACCGATCCCGGCGCGCCATGGTGCCGCTGTGAGCGCGGGCGATCGGCCGGATCGTGTCGTTCCACGCGACGGTCGACAGGCCGTGCGCCCGGCGCTGGGTGTTGACGATCTGGTGGATGCGCAGCTCGAGCGCGTCCCGATCCATCGGATCGAGGGTCGCCACGAGGCTCTGGTCGGGCATCGGCGTCCCGCCGCCGCAGGCGACGAGGGTCAACGAGGCGACGACGGCGGCAAGGGCGAGGGCGAGAGGGCGCACGGCACGATCCGGGGCGGCAAGGTGAGCGTCCGACGAGCGCGGGGCCCCGGGTGTTCAATCGGCGCGGCGCGCCGGTGCCCTGACAATTCGTCAGCGAGCACCTACCCTGTGGGTGGCTCCCCCACCAGGAGAAGTGCGATGCAGGTCGAGGTCAACGACTCCGACTGGGCAGACATCCGATCGCAGGTCGATGGGCACGGCGGTGCGCTGCTGCAGGGCGTGACCGCCGAGGTGACCCTCTATGCCCCGGTCGAGGTCCGGTTCGCGAGCCGCGGTGTCGTGTTCGTGATCGCGACGGGCACCGTCGTGCAGGCGTTCGACAGCGCGGTCGCCGTGTCGTTCGACGACGCCGGTCGCGCGGCAGTGCTCGACAGCGCGGGTCCAGCCGGCCTGCTCGTGCCGCCCACGGACGCCACGCCCCCGACGGACGCCACGCCGCCGACCGATGCAACGGCGCCGACCGACGCGACGGACGACGACGACGACTTCGATGACGACGACGACGAGGGTGGCGATCCGGAGCGGAAGGGCTACCGCCGCGGGTCCATGGACGAGGCCCCGCTGTGGATTCGCTGGGCCGAGATGACGAAGGCCGAGAAGATGCGCGTCGCCCGGTACGGCAACCAGGCCGAGCGTCGCATCGTGCTCAAGGACCGGGACACGTCGCTGCACCTGCAGGTGCTGAACAACCCGGGCGTGACGCCGCGCGAGATCGCCGGGCTCATCAAGGCGGGCCGGGTGAACTCGGTCTTTCTGCGCCACGTGCTCGAGCGCGGCAACCTGATGTCGAACCGCGTGATCGCCGAGGCGCTGGTGTTGAACCCGCACACGCCGATCCCGACCGCAGTCCGGCTCGTCGATCGGATCCCCCTCGAGATGGCGCGACGGATCGCGAAGTCCGGCGAGCTGCGCGCGCCGGTCGTCGCCGCGGCGCGCAAGCGGGTCGTGCGGCGCTAGCAGGGTCGAGCGCCAAACGTGCGCCGCGAATGGGGGCGAGTGCCGAACGTGCGCCGCGAAGGGGGGCGAGCGCCGAACGTGCGCCGCGAATGGGGGCGAGCGCCGCCGCGGGCGATGGGCGCTTGTGCGCGGGCAGGCGAAGCCGCGTGACGGTCAGTTCGAGCGCTGGAAGTACAGCGTCTCGGGATCGGCCGGGCCGCTGATCTCGATGTGGTCGATGTCGCGGAACACAATGTGCATCTCTTCGGTCACCGGCGCGTTGCCGTCGGTCGATGACGTCGCGATGACGATGAGGGTGTTGCCGGACCGGCTCTGCACGGACCACGTGCCCTCCTGCGTGGACACCTCGCCCATCATGTCGATGCGCATCGAGAGCCGACCGTCGGGGGCGAAGAAGAGCGAGATCTCGTTCTGGTCGAGCACCGCCTCGAGCCCGGCGCGCTCGGCCGGCGACAGCCCGGCGAGGGTCGGCTCCCAGTCGACGAACCACGTGCCCTGCACGCTCATCGCGTTGATCTGCACGGGTGCGACGGCCGGCGTGCGCGGCCCACAGTCGTTGCAGTCCGAGCCGAGCTCGCACAGGTCGTAGAGCGAGTTCGTACCGCCGTCGTCGCACTCGCCATCGTTGGCGTAGGCACAGGTGTTCGTGCACAGGACCTGGGCCGACGCGAGCGCGGGCACGAAGAACAGAGCGGACGCGACGAGCGCGACGATGCGAGCGGCGAACATGGGGCCTCCGTTGGGGGTTCGGTCCACACAGTGCACGTCACGGCACGCGATCTCGCAAGGGAGCGATGGCCTCGCGTTCGACTCGAATGGATCGGTCGCGCGACCGGACGGGCTCGCGTGGCACCGGATCCACGCGCGTGGTACCCTCGGGCGTCGAACCCGGAATCCCCTCGGATCCCCATGCTCGCCCATCGCCGACCCGGCTCGGTCGTGCTCGTGCTGGCGCTCGCCGGCATCCTCGCGGCCTGCGGCTCGAAGAACCGCTCCAACCCCGACCCGGACGCCGGCGACACCGGGGACGGCGGCGACGTCGGCACCGATGCGAACGTGAGCCCCGATGCGGACGACATCGGGCTCGACCCGGACGCGTTCGACGTCGACGTCGACAGCAGCGACATCACCCCGATGGACGTGCCCCCGGACGTGCCCGACGTGCCGGGCCCCCGCTGCGGCGACGGGCTGCGCGATCCGGGCGAGGCCTGCGACGACGGCAACACGGACTCCGGCGACGGCTGCTCGGACGACTGCATCGTCGAGACCTGCGGCGACGGCGCGATCTCGGCGGGGCTTGGCGAGGAGTGCGAAGACGGCGTGGCCCTCACGACCACCTGCCGCGACCTCGACCTCGGTGACGGGGCGCTGGGCTGCCTCGCCGACACCTGCCGGTTCGACGTGCGCGACTGCGACCGCGGACGGTGCGGCGACGGTGAGGTCAGCGGCGACGAGGGCTGCGACGACGGCAATGCCCTCGACGGCGACGGGTGCTCTTCACTCTGCTTCGCCGAGGCGTGCGTCCGCGGCTTCGACGCCGACGGCGACGGCACGGACGACTGCGACGACGTCGAGGTCTGTGACGGCGTCGACAACGACGGCGACGGGCTCGTCGACGACCACCCGACCGACGACACCCTGGGTGACGCGTGCGATGCCGGATGCGGCAGCGGCGCCATCGCCTGCATCGCCGGCGCCCTCGTCTGCGACGGCGCGACGCCGGTGGCGCCGGCGGTCTGCAACGGCCGCGACGACGAATGCACCGGCAGTCCGGACGGATGCGACGCCACGATCCCCGCCGGCGATCGGCTCGAGCGCGACGTCGCCGTCCGCGCGCCCGAACTCGACGTGCTGCTGCTTGTGGACGGCTCGCCGTCAATGGCCGAGGCGCGGGCGTACCTCGCCGGGCGCCTCGACGACGGCTGGTGGCCCGACGGGGCGACCCGTCTCGCCGTCGCCACCCTCGGCGACCTGCCGGTCTCGCCCATCGGGGCGCCCACGGACCGCCCCTGGACGCTGCATCGGCGCGCGGCGACCCTCGTGCCGAACGCCGATCGACTTGCGGCCGCCTTCGAGGCCTCGGCCGCGTCCCGCGCCGGGGACCCGGGTCTCGCCGCGTGGCCCGCGCTCGTGCACGCCGCCGATGGCGCCGGCTTCACGTGGCCCGGCCGCCCCCGCGA
>Ga0209692_10002513_pt1 | contig 19797 bp, 22 predicted proteins | sample tdDd472_FD_187129 | JGI IMG/M metagenome (GOLD analysis project Ga0209692, IMG submission 187129) | Marine sediment microbial communities from the Atlantic coast under amendment with organic carbon and nitrate - tdDd47.2 (SPAdes)... | ecosystem: Environmental > Aquatic > Marine > Coastal >... | reverse complement strand
TCATTAAATTGATAACTTTCTTCTAATTGTAAATGTTTAAAGTTAAAATTCTTTATATATTTACCTGTTAAATCAATAGGTTTGTCATTTAATATCATGTCTTTAATTCTACTAACTGTTATTTCGTGATACAATAAATAGCAGCTAGGAGAATACTTGAACTGCGCTAAAATCTTAGCTACTCCACTGCTATCAGTATTTTGATATGTAGTATTTATACAAGTATAATAATAATAATCTTTATCATATTTATCTCTATCACTTTTTAAATACATCCTATATGTTCTTATATTTATACTCTCTGACATATATCACCTTAAAACAAGTTATTAATAGTATTATATCACCACTAAAAAATTATAACAATAAATACTATAAGTGCGACTTTTTTAAGATTAGCTTTATAAACTAAGTATTTAATACTGTATTACTAATTATAATTATTTCCACATTTAGCTTCTTTGCATTCCATTCCATATTATGCTATATTTATCATAAGGAGCTATTTATGAAAGTACTCAAAGTCATATTAACACTAACAGTTTTATCCTTGATTGCCTATATTGCATATTCCGTAGTAATAAACAGAATTCAAAGTAATGAACTTAGCGCTACAGAATTTATGATTATAAATGATGGTGATAGTATTACGCTGACTTTGAATAATGAGTGCGATGATGTAAAAGTAAATATTAATGATGAATTGATTAATGCTAAAGTTTTAGTAGATGGTGATAATGTAAAAATAGCCCTACCTAATAATAAAATAGAACAAAATGAGATTCTATTGATAGAAATTATTATGCTTGATAAACTGGGTGCTGAGATAGACACGGCTGTAATATCAAATATTTGCATATCTAAAGATGGTAAAGTTCCTAAGCATGGTATAGAGACACTTCTATTATATGATTACGAAGAGGATGGCTTTCCAGAGTTTAACCACGATAATCTTAAAAGCCTAATCATTAATAATTCAGGAAATACAAATGTAAATATTAATGATATTAATCATATTGTTACTCTTAAATCTTTATATATTAAAGGTATGGGTGGTAGTACAAAATCATTAAAGAGCTTTGAAAATCTTAGACGTCTTGTTATAAAAGATTCAAATGTTGATGGAGATTTAGATGCTATTGATGGACTAACTATTATTAAAGAACTGTCTATTACATCAACTAATATTAACGGTGATTTAAAAGATTTAGTACCTCTTGACAATATTGAAGTTTTGCATCTTGAATCAAACAGGAATATTACAGGCGATATAAAGTGGCTAAAGAAATTTAAACATGTTGAAAAGATAGAATTAATTAGATGTGATTTTAGTGGAGATTTATCTGAACTAGAAAATTTAGAGAATTTGATTATGCTAAAGATAGATAATAGTAAGAAGATAACTGGATCATTAGAATTAGAAAATGGAGAAAAAATAAGTGCTGATTAGTTATCCAAATATTAATCATTATAAAAGAGAATAAAAGATTAGAAGAGGTATTATAAGATAACAACTACATTTACGAAACTATAGAACAAAGCTTGAGCTTTTGTGATTTCACCTATTAACTCGCACAAGGATAATTATAAGATAAATGGGAATACTTCCCTTAGAATGCTTATATAATATTGAGCAAAGAGAATTGGAGGTCACTGAAAATGGATAAAAATGAAGAAAAGATACTAGTATCAGCCTACTCATATTCTGGAGAAACTAGGGATATGGCTAAAATTATTTCAAAGACTGTGGGTGGGGACTTTAAAGCTATTATTCCTAAGAAAGCATATCCTGAATCTTATACTAAGGCTTTAGAAAGATCTGAAATAGAGATAAAGATAGAGAAAGAGCCAAAGCTAAAAGATCCAGTTGACATATCACAATACGATACTATTTTTATAGGCTCACCAAATTGGTTCAAGACAATTGCGCCACCTGTAAGGACATTTCTAAACCAAAATGACTTTACAGGTAAAAAAGTTGTACCTTTTGCAACTCATGGGGGTGGGGGAGAACCAAAATGTTTGGCTGATATTGCAGAACTTGCAAAAGGTGCTGACATTATAGAAGGATTTTCATTAAATAGAGATAAGATATCTCTAACTAATATTAAAAAATGCTTAAAGAAAATAGGCTTTCTTAAGTAATTTGAAATTGCAATAGAGTTTACAATAGTGTTTTTACATAGTCTTTTGTAGGACCTTTATATCTTGGCCATTTTTCTATATCCAAGCTTTTTTCAGTTATGTTTATTGCATTAGTAGGGCAGAAGTGATAGCACCTCATACAAGCTATGCAGTTGCTTTTAATTTCTATCTTACCATCAACTCTTGAAATGTTTTCAACTGGACACATCTTAACGCATCTCGCACAATTTATACATTTGCTGTGTTCAACGTACATACTATTGTTCATTTTACGTATTTCAGCATCTATGTATTTACGCTGAGATTTACCCATGAACCTACCTATTATCCCACCACCATTTATAATGCTTTTATTATTGACTATAGAATCAGCCATTTTAGTAGCTTTGTTAGCAACCTTATCGTTTTTGCGTGTCACTTTTTTGTCATCACCAACTTTTAATACATTAGGAAAGTTTGGTACATTAAAGTTATTGTTAGATATAAATTCAAAGCCACTCTCAAACTCATATCCTTTTTCTATAAACACCTTACTATAATATACAGCACCATCTCCAGAATATAGTGCAACAGTTGAAAATAGGCTAAACGCTTTTGGCGTCTGAGTTTCAGGAAATTGATTTATGAAATCAATCATAATCTCTGGAGCTTTAGAACCATAGATAGGGTAGCCGATAACTATTTTGTCGCTTTCATCAACTAATCTTACCAGAGTAGTCTTATCTGAGATTGAGCTATCTTCAATAGATATTGCCTGTGCATCTGCACCTAAGTTATTAAGTGAATCTTTAATTCTGTTAGCAGCATACCATGTGTTGCCTGTGCCGCTAAAATAAAAAATAGTTACTTTCATATATTACCTCTCTTCTTATTATTAATATAATGAGTTAGCTTTTTTGTTCATTAATTAGATTAATATACATATTAGATTTTATATCCCACAAGTTTCTGTATTTAACAATGTCCATCTCTAATAAATAATATAGTCCAAGACCGTCTAAATCTACTGATATTAGTTCTGCTAATTCATTAGATACTTTTATGTTTGTTATCTTATTTATGGCATCTATCATATATGTTTGGAAGCTCCTCTTTAGCTCAAGAATTTTATCTTTATATGTTTCTGAATATTGGGCAGTATTGTAAAATGCAAGTAAAGCTTTGTAACCAAGTATTTCATTTTCTTCTTGGACAAATGCTGCTTTTCCTAGCTCTTTAAAGAATACTTCTAATGTAGTAGATTTATTAACCTGTGGAGACGTCATCTGTGATAAAAGTCGTGCAAATGATTCTTTGTATATATCATCAACTGATTTAAAATGGTGAAATATATTACCTTTGCTTATACCAGATATTGAAGATATTTTTCCTGTACTTAATCCCTGTATTCCTTCATTCGCAATTATGCATATTGCAGTATCTAATATTTTGTCCTTTGCAATATTACCCCGGACTTTTCTTTTGTCATCTGTCATACTAACTCCTTCACATAAGAAACAAACCAACCGATTGGTTACATACATAATATCACAAACCAGTTGATCGGTCAATAATGTAATTAAAACACCATACAAAAAGTATGGTGTTTTTCACAATTGAGTTAGTATTATCGAACACATAAGTAGTTTATGTATTATTTTATCCTATGTATTTCCACATATGTCCTTTTGCTTGTGTTGGGGGCAGTCTATCACCTTGATCAATAGTGCAGTGACGTGGGTGTTCTATGTTATTTCCGTTTGAATCTACTTCAATATAATCTCCAGCTAGTTGATTGTCAGTGCCTGGTTTTACTATCTCTTGCATGATTTCCTCCTTAAATTAATTTACATTATCATGTTGTGTAGATAGTAAGATAATATGTCAGGTAGATTTTTGTATTGTTTTTGACATTATTATTTAAAAATTGCTTTTCTTATATAGTCACAACCAGTTTGAATATATTCCATACTATGCCCTCCATGAGGTGTATGCTCTAGAACGAAATATATATTATCAAGCTTAGATAAGTAGCTAATTATGTGTTCAATCTTATGATGATTGTCGCTTTCATCATCTGGGTGAACAGGCTTCCAGAAATAATCATCATCAAGGTAGTCAACGTTATGCAGATGTACAACTTTGATAAAATCATTCCACTTTTGAATATACTCCATTACTTTATTATCACCAACAGCCATTACATAATCACCAATGTCAATGCAAACTTTTAGGTTGTACTTTGTCCATATATCTATGGGAAATTGATGAAGATACTCAATACCCCAAGGTGAACGATTATCTCCTAGCTTTGGTTCACAGACAATATCTATTTTATGTTTTTCTTGTATTGTGCTTAGTTTTTCTAAGCCTTGTTCTATAAGATAGGTTGTATCGTTATCACATGTACCTAAAAAGAATGGGAAGTGTACAAGCAAGTATTTTGCACCTAGATTCTTTGCTTTTTTAGCTTCTTTATCAATTTGATCAATTGCCTTTTCTGGAGGATAGTTAACGTGCTCAATTATATCGTATTTACTTTTACCTCTTTTGATAGGTGAGTGTATGCCAAAGGTTACTAAAGAGTTGCTAAGCATAGTAAGAAAAAGTTTAAAATCAGCATTGTTTTTAAACTCACCAATCTCTATGTGTCCTAAATTATATTTAAAAAGGTCGTTAAATTTTTCTCTTTCAGACATTATAGTACTGCCCGAAACTCCTAGTTTGTTCATTTGTGCCTCAATGGTTTTTTATTTATTATTATATCATATTAGCAGGTTTTATATAGGTTGAATTTCTATACTTTGGATTTAGCATGTGGTATAATGTCATAAATAATTAATAATGGTATTTTAAGGAGATAAGATGGAGAGTTTAGAGGTTAAGTATAGATTAACAAAAAGAGAACTTACTTCATATATAAGATTTAATTTTTTTAGAAGTTTTTTCAGTACAGGAAACTTGTTTGCGTTTTTGGGTATCTTGTCACTATTAGCAGCATATTTACTAATTCTAGGAGTAAAAGAAATCTCTAATTATATAGACACATTTTCTGGCACGTTATTACTAATGTTACTAGTTGCAATAATAAAATTTTTAGTTATTGGTTCTAATGTAGAAAGACTTATAAAATCCAAACATTATCTAACTGCAGATAAAAATGTAATTATTACGAATGAAGGGATTATTAGAGTATTTGAAATTGGAGAAGCATTAGAGAAATGGGATGAAATATATGATTATTTTGAAACCAAATTTTTATATGTTATAAGACTCACTAAAGTTGAGGACTTGATTCTACCAAAGTCTATGTTAGAGAATAACGATCAACTTACCTTTGTTGAAAAAGGCATTGATAAAATTAGGAATAGCAAATTGCAGTATGGTGAAGTTGATGGATAATATAGAATTAAATATGAAACTTACTTATGATGAACTATATGAATTTAATAAAAAGTTTGTCATAAAAGCGTTCTTTAACTTAGTACATATTATGTTCATTATATACATTTTTGTACTTCTAATGCCTGCATTTATAAATGTAAGATTAATTTTAGGTAGAGATGATTATCTAGGATATTTAGTAATTATTCTAATAGTAGACATTACCTCATTTATTGCAAGAATGTTTAATACAAGGAAATCATCTAAGAATTTCTTAAAGTATAATAGCTTATATAGTAAAGATAAGAAAATTATAATAACAAGAGATGGAATGAAAAGTTTTTATAAGAATGCTACTTTTTTTATTGAATGGGATAATTATAAGAAGATATTGGAATCTAAATCTCTTTATAAACTAATAGCAAGCGATGGATGTGTAAGTTATATTTCTAAAGTTGCATTCAAAAATGAAGAACAACTAGCTTTTTTTAAGGAATGTACTGCCAATATAAAAAAAGGATAGGTTAGAACTAGATTAAATATAAGATAAATGCCTTTATATAAAGGCTTTTTTTCTTGTTTAAATTAGATAAATTATATATGATAATATAAAGGGGAGGAGAAGGAAATGATTAACTTTGATAAACTAACTGATAAAGTATTTGAAAACACCCAGAAACTAATTGATAAACATGGACCAAGGCAAGCAGGTAGCAGTGCTTGTAGAAACTGTGCTGATGATATTTATGAAGACATGAAGTCATTTGCTGATAGTGCTAGAACAGAAGATTTTGGTGTGCATACAGGAGCATTTTTAGGTTGGATACGTTTACTTGTTGCTTTCTATGCATTGGCTGTAATTTTCCTATGGCTTAATATACCAGTAGCATCAGCAGGGTTACTGTTATTAGGCATTATTATAATGGTGTTTCAATTCTTTTTATATAAGCATTTTATTGACTTTTTATTTCCTAAAAAAGTTGGTAGAAATGTAGTAGGAGTAGTTGAACCAAAAAATGAGGTGAAACAGCAGATTATTATAAGCGGGCACCATGATAGTGCACAGATATTTAATTTCTTTATTCATCAGCCAAAATTATATGCCTTAAGAGTAATGGGTGGAATAGGGTTAATGGTTACAATTTGCTTTTTATCTTTAGTAGTATGGGCATTTTCGCTGCCAAGTTGGGCTGTGACAACAGTAGCTATTATAGGTAGTTTGGGGGCATTAATAGTATTACAGCTATGGTTTTTTGCATCAAGTAAATGTACTCCAGGAGCAGGGGATAACCTTATAGCTTCATGCATGGCGGTTGAAGCACTACGTCAGATAAGCAAGGACAAAGTGGAAGGCAATGGTTTAGAAAATACTAGAGTTATTGCACTAAGCTTCGATGCTGAAGAAGAAGGATTAAGAGGGGCATATGCCTTTGCTAAAAAGAATAAGGATATGCTAAATGAAGTACCTACATATCTATATAATATTGATTGTCCATATAATCTTAAAGATATGTTCTTTTTGACTAGTGATATTAATACAAGTGTACAATTATCAGAGGATTTTGCAAGCGAATGTAGAATGTCAGCAGAAAAGCTTGGTTATAAACCAAAAGTTAAGCCTATAGCATTTTTAACTGGTGGAACAGATGCAGGTGAACTTGCTAAGTTCGGAGTTTATGCAACTACTATGATGGCAATGCCTTGGGATAACACAGAACGTTCATCTGTTTATCACACACCTAATGACACATGTGAAGCAGTTGAGAAAGAAGTTGTTAAAGCTGGACTTGAGATATTCTTTGATATGGTGAATGAAAAAGATAAGGAAATATAATCTGTTTTATATAATAAAGTATAGACTTCTAGTGAAAGCTAGAAGTCTTTTTTATATGTCAGACTACCTTGTAATAAGCAGACTATACTGGTATTATATACAGGTGTGTATATATGCATATTAAGGAGAGCGTATGATTAAAAAGACAATTAAAACATTGAAAGATAACCCAAAGATTTTGTTACTGTTTGCAATACCATTTTTGTATACATTGGTTAGGATGATTTTAATTAGATCTTCCATTCTGTCGGATATAAGACTTACAGAATTTATCCAATCACAGGGACTTTACTCTGAGCCAAATATGTATGTTACTTGGGGTATTGGAATCATTTATTATGTAGGATGGGGTATATTCTTATATCCACCAATCCTATATTTAATTTATGAATCTGTGGATAATAAGCAAAGTGAAGATTGGTACAAGAGAGGATTAAAAGGGTATTGGTGGAGAAATCTAGTTTTATCACTTTTGTTTTTTGCAGTAATAGTTGCAGTTATGCTACCTTTGTTTTTTGTACTCAGTATTGTTATAGGCTTTACTATAGCTTTTTCAAACTCTCTTGTTATATTTTACATTGTCATTACAGTCTTTGCGGTTATAGTATTAAGCATTACTGTATTTATGCACATAGGAACTGCTGCAGTATTTGCAGAGAAAAACTTTGGTAAAGGTTTAGGAAACATGTTTAAAGTTGGTTTTAAGTATTTCTTTAAGGTACTTCCAGTTGCAATTGTAATAATGATTCCTATGGGTTTAGTAGTTGGTAACATGATAGCTAACTCAGTAAGAGAAGTGAGTGATATAGTAACAATTACATTAAGCTTATGGGGAGTGGTTACTGGTGCTTTTGTTAGCACATTTTGTATGCATTGCTATGTGAATGAGAAGAACAAGAGGTTGGCTAATTTGGGATCAAACCAACAAGTAAGTTCTAATCAAATTCCTACGGAAATGGATGATAAACCTAACACTTAATATGATTTATATGTGATCTTAGTTGGTAGTAATTGCACCACATTATTATTGGTATTATAATATTTAGCACATATGTTGTTTACTTTATAGATTTATAGCTTATATTATATAATAAGAAAAATTTATTTGTATTTTCTAGTTAAATCCCCTGCAAGACATTCTTCAGGGGGTTTTTCTTGTTCAATTCATAAAAAGCATCACTTATTACTTTTTGGTAAGAATATTAATAAGGAGTTGCTATTATGAAAATGAAGAATTTATCATATTGGGTTAAAAGTGTTAAACAAGATGATTTTAGTAAACTTGATAAAGAAATCTATGTTGATGTTGCTGTTATTGGTGGTGGTATAACTGGTTTGACTACAGCGTTAATGCTCTCAGAAAGAAATATAAATGCAACAATTTTTGAAGCCAATGAATTAGGACATGGTGCAACTGGATATACAACCGCTAAAGTAACTTGCCAGCACAAATTAATATATAGTGATTTAATAAATCATATAGATGAAGATACCGCAAGGCACTATGCCGATGCGAACAAAACAGCATTAGAAAACATAAGAAGGATAATTAGAGAATATAAGATAGACTGCGATTTTAAAACGACATCATCAAATGTGTATGCAGGTAAAAAAGGAAATGTAGAAAAGCTGGAAAAGGAATTTATTGCAGCTAAGTCATTGGGCTTTGATATATTCTTAGATAAAGATGTATCACTTCCGTTTAAGGCATATGCTAACTTAAGACTTGAAAACCAAGGAATATTTCATCCGGTTAAATATATTAAAGGAATAACAAAGGCTTTAAGGGATAAGGCTGTACAAATATATGAACATACTAGAATTACAGAGATTGAAAAACATGATTATTATGTGCTGATTACTGATAATAGGCAAAAAATCTATGCTAAACAAGTTGTAATAGCAACAAAATATCCAATACTTAATAAAAAGAAATTGATGTTTACAAAACTTTATGTAGAGCGGTCCTATGTTGTTGCAGCAGTAATGCCTAACTTTAGAATAGATGGATACTATATTAATGCAGAAAATGAAGTAAGGTCAATACGTGAATATAACGACAATGAGGAGCGATTGATACTTGTTGCAGGTGCTAATCATGAAGCAGAAGATTGCGAAAAAGCTGAGCAGTCATATTTAGAGTTAATCAAGTTCTCAAAAGAGCTAGATGAAGATGCGCAAATAAGATACAAATGGTCAACACAGGATTGTATGACAGTAGATAAAATGCCTTACATTGGTGAACTATCAGATGATATGGAAGGTGTGTATATAGCAACAGGATACAATAAATGGGGTATGAATCAAAGCATGGTTGCAGCTATGATACTCTCTGATGCAATTGCACATACACCAGAAAAATGGCATAATATATTTAACCTAAAAAGGGATATAAATGCAGATGCAGTAAAAGAGCTGATTAAGCAAGGTGCAGATGTTGCTAGAGACTATGTGAAAAAGCTTGCACCTGCAGAGATCTATGACATTGATTTGTTAATGGTCGGTGAAGGTAGAATAGTTAAGTATGATGGTGATATTGTAGGTGCATATAAGGATGAAACGGGAGAAGTATTTACAATTATACCTAAATGCCCTCATTTAGGTTGTAGATTGAAGTTTAACCAAGCAGAAAAAACATGGGATTGCCCATGTCATGCATCTAGATTTACATATAAAGGAGAGATAATTGACTCGCCAGCTGTAAAGAAGCTTGACATTAAAGACTAAAGATAAAAGGATATGGAGATGGAAAAGAGAAACAGAGTAGCAAATCCTGAGTTATTTCAAGGTAGGAATAAAAAAAAGGATTATTTTGAGGGATGGTATTTTAAACATTCTACCAAAGATAAAGATATTAATTTCAGCATAATACCTGGGGTTAATTATGAAAAAAATAAAAAAAGCGCATTTATTCAGGTTATAATTGGTCCAGAATATAAGAGTTATTATATTAATTATGATTATACTGATTTTTCTTATACTGATAATCCTTTCAGTGTTAAAATAGGAAATAACTTATTTTCTACAGATTGTATTACTCTAGATATTGAAACTGATAATGTTAAGCTAAAAGGCAAGATTGAGTATAAAAACATATCTCCAATTAATCAATCTATTTGTCAACCAAATATTATGGGGTTCTTTGCATACTTTAAATTTATGCAGTGTAATCACGGTGTAATTAGCTTGAATCATAGTTTAAGTGGGCAGATATCATACAATGGAAGCGATATAGATTTTAACAGCGGAAAAGGGTATATAGAAAAAGATTGGGGTACATCTTTCCCCAAAAAGTATTGCTGGATACAGTGTAATCATTTTAGTGAAGAAGAAAATTCATTATTCTTTAGCTTTGCTCATATTCCATTCTTGGGTTCTGAGTTCATGGGCTTTATAAGTATACTGAAAGTAGGAAATAAACAGTATAGATTTGCAACATATAACAGAGCTAAGGTGAAAAAGATAAGCTTTGAAAACAATATCCTAGAGGTTCAAATAAAAAGAAATAAACAGTTGCTAAAAGTAAAAGCATATGTAAAAAATGGACGTGTTTTGAAAGCTCCCAAGCAGGGTATTATGGAAGATGACATAAAAGAAACAATGGGAGGTAATGTTGAAGTATCTTTATATATAGACAATAAGTTAGAATATATAGGTAATTCAGACAATGTAGCAGTTGAGGTTGTAAATATTTAATGTTTTTGTAAATTAACAATTAGCAGTTGGTAATGCCTTTATTAATATACTTATATGTAAGTATCTATCTAGTAAATGAACATTTTATTAACATATACTATTATTTGTTTTTGCTATGCAATTTTAGTGTATCTATAAATTTGGCTGATGGCAAATTATGTTTTATAGTAGGTCTTGCTAGGCTTAAAATGATGTAAGGAAAAATTATGTCAAAGCAGAAAGAAGTAATTCGGCGTTGCTATAATGTAGTAAAATTAGATAAAGATATTTGGAATTACATTGAAGGTTATATAAATAGCAATTATAAAAAAGTTTCTGTAACTATTGTTAGAGATGAAAGCATTGATGTAATTGATGGTATGACTCTAGCATATAACGTTATATGTGAGCACTCATACGAGATAAAAAGCATAGATGTATTTGCTACAAATAATAACGAGACTTTTGAGATGAAATTTAGAACTATTAGGGGTAGGCCAAAATATTCTATGTGTATTAAGGTAGTTTGCAAAGATTCTGACACAGCAAATGAAATAAGAATATTAGCAGATAATCTTATGATTAAGACACAAGCATCCCATAACCTTATTCGGATATCATCTATAATATTTTTCTACTTAATAATATACTCGCTTATGGTTTTGCTTAAGTTAAATATTATGAGTAAATGGATTGTATATAGTATGTTCTTTACAGTTTCAGCCGCTGCAATGCTGATTGATATTTATATTTATAATCCATTGATGGAGGATGCTATATATGGAAAACGAAGAGTACAGTTTTGGGTAGATGAAGAAAGTATAGTAAGGTATAAAAAGGTAAATAGAAGAAGTGCATTTATTGGCTGGATATTTGTTGCTATATCTTTAATAGTTTTGGCTATTGTTAGGCTTTGATAAAAAGGTAAATGAACATTTAATAAAGTGAGATTAATATGAAAAAAAAGATTGTTATAACTGGAGCAACTAGTGGAATTGGTAAAGCTACTATGGAAGTATTAGCGAATAGTGATAATCATCTGATTTTAGGATGTAGAAACATTCCTAAAGCCCAAAAGCTAGTAGATGAAGTTAAAAGCAAAAATAAAGATGCTAGGATTGATATATTTAAACTGGATTTATCATCATTTAAAAGTATAAAAGATTTTTCAGATGCTATTTGTAAAAACTATGATTCAATAGGTATTCTATTTAATAATGCTGGTGTGTTTTCAGACACGAAAACTTATACAAAAGAAGGATATGAAATGACTCTTGGTGTAAACTATATAGGCACATACTATCTTACTACACTTTTAATGGATATAGTTGAAAAGGGACATAATCCTCAGATAATCAATGTCTGTTCTCGAGCCGCGCTATTTGGTAAGTTTAAACTTAAAGATGGAGCGTTTATCAAGCAGAAACATGGGTTCAGAGCGTATTCAGCATCAAAATATCTACAGCTTCAAACTACTATATGTTTTGCCAATATGTATAAGGATTCAAAAGTCAAAATCAATGCAATTCATCCAGGTGATGTTGCAACGGGAATATGGGACGGTGACAGCTTGATGATGAAGATAATTGGACCCATAATGAAAAAGAGATTATCATCTCCTGAACAGGGAGCAGTAGCTGGACTTTATTTAATACAGAATCCACCTAATGATTCAGGTAAGTTTTATGAAGAGCTAGGGGAAGTAATAGAATATGATAAATACGATGAAGAATTTGCAAAAAGTATATTAGATGCTACTGACAAAATTATAAAAACAAAAACAGCCACCTTTTAATAGGTGGCTTTTATATTGCTAATCTATTCATAAATTATTTAAACTACACTTTGATTTGTATTACAAATACATAATTATCTTTTCAACTGTTTTTTTTAACAAGATATTAAAATTAATAAGTAGTAACTAATTACTTTTGCAAAAAGTGCATATAATAGATATGTATATGTAAATATGAAAGGGGATTAAAATGAATAATAGAAAACTAGCAAGATGGCAGATAGCAGGCGTCTTTATTATATTTGTATTGGCATCAGCTTGGCACTTTGTATACGAATGGTTACCCAGTAACATCATTGCTTCAATAGCTCCTGTAAATGAAAGCCCATGGGAGCATGTTAAACTGTTTTTCTTCCCCGCACTGATATTCTATATTATTCAATACATATTTGTAGGAAAGGACTATAAGAACTATATTTTCGCTCATGCAATTTCATTGCTATTAATGCCATTTGTAATGCTTATATTGTTTTATGGATATCAATTTTTACTTGATATTGACCACAACTTATTTTTAGATATCTTAATTACATTTGTTACAATAGCTATCGGATCATATGTTGCCTATAAAATTACAATATCTCAAAAGGATTTTAATAAGCCGATTCTAGGAATATTAATTATTATTGCAGTATTTGCTATTGAGGTTTATTTTACTTTCTATCCTCCAGAATTACCTATGTTTTATGATGAAACACAAGATACATATGGTATAGTAGAAGAACTTTAAAATTTATTATATAATGTTTAAGAAGCGTATGCTAATGCATACGCTTTTGTTAATGCTAATATTTATTCCTAAAGTAAAACTTACATATCGCTTTTATGATAACAAATACAAATAAAACAGCTAGAAGGGTGAAGAATATGATGTGATTAACATACCCTGATAGTACAGTAGCAAAAATTAGCAGTACTAAGAAGACGGTGGATGTAGTAGATGATACTTCCTTTTTTATTTTTATATTACGTTCATCGTCCTCTGAAATTTTTAATTGTTGTAACTTCTCTTTATCTCTTAAGGCATTATTAATTCTAATAATGTTAAAAACCATCAGAGCAAAGAATGCACATATAAGACTAACTTGGAAGCCTTCAATAAAACCTTGTATTCCTTCATCTACAGATAGACTTTCTGGTAGATAGCGGTTAAAGAGTATAAAGGATGATGATAGTCCTAGTATGCCAGCTATTGATAGTTGATTACGTCTTTTCAGTTTATTAATATAGTTTTCCATTAATTTTCCTCGCTTTCTAAATCGAATACCTCTTCAATTGATAGGTTAAAGTGTTTTGCTATTTTGTAGGCTAGCTCCAAAGACGCAGTGTATTTCTCGCATTCTATGGATGTGATGGTCTGGCGTGTGACACCTACAGCCTTTGCCAGAATTTCCTGTGAAATTCGGTTTTGCTTACGCAATTCTTTGATTTTGGTATGCATAATAAATTTTCTCTTTCTACATAGTTGAGTTTGCAGAATATCTAAATACCTATAGGCTTAATTTAGTACAACTATGTGTTTTAGTAATCTATACAGACATGCAAAGTAAGCTTTGCAAAAATAGTATAGTACACTTTGCATAAAATGTCAAGCTTACTTTGCAAAATAAATTATAGAACATTAATTGGATTATCAAGTAGTGATTATAATTGACAAAGAATACTTAATGTGATATGTTTATACCATAAACATGTTTATATATAGAAAGGAAATTTTATTATGAGTTCTATTAATGATTTCACATTTCCAATAGGTTATTTAAACTTCCATAAAGATAAGACTATGAATTTTCAGTTAAACAGGTGGCATTCTTTTGGTTTTGCAGATTATGATGATTTAATAAAAGTTGCAAAAAGAATAAGTAATTTTGATGATTGGACTACAGAACTTGTTAAGTTAGCTGAATTTGCTGAAAAGGAAAACAGATTGTTTAATGCTGCATTTTATTACAGAGCAGCAGAATTTTATATACAACCTAATCTTCCTGAAAAACATGTGCTATATGCAAAATTCAAAACTATTATGAAAGATATAGTAGCTGAAAACGGCATAGAGATGATAGATGTACCATATAAAAGTGGTTATCTACCATGCTACAGAAAAAAGGTAGAAGGAATCGAAGCTAAAGGTACTATACTAATTCATGGAGGATTTGACTCTTTTATAGAAGAGTTTTATACAGTTTTAAGCTATTTTAATTCTAAAGGTTATGAAGTAGTAGTATTTGAAGGTCCAGGACAGGGGGATGCTAGACGTAAGCACGAATTGGCATTTGATTACAAATGGGAACAACCTGTAAAAGCTGTACTCGACTTTTTTGAATTAGATGATGTAACTTTATTAGGTGTATCACTAGGAGGATATTTGTGCTTTAGAGCAGCTGCATTTGAACCAAGGGTAAAAAGAGTAATTGCATCTAGCATTGCATATGATTATACTGATTTTCCACCTAAGATATTGCAGCCAATAGTTGATTTGTTTTATAATAGGTTTACTAACTATACAAATAAAGCTACCTTAAAAGAGATGAAAAAAGGTGGTGTTAAAGGCTGGTATTTTAGCAATCTAATGTATATGCAAAAAGCACAGAAGCCAATAGATGCAATACAATATCTGACTAAAATGACAGCAGATGAATTACATTGTGATAAGATAGCACAGGATGTATTGATATTAACTGGACGAGATGATCATGCAGCACCATTTAAGATGCATAAAAAACAGGTGGATGCATTAATAAATGCAAAATCTGTAACGGATAAGGTATTCTATAAAGATAGTCATGCAAGTCACCATTGCCAAATAGGTAACATGAAACTGAATTTAGATACTATGATTAACTGGATAGAATCAGTTTAATCTGTTATTATAATAAGCAAATGTTTTGTTGAAAAGAGGATAAAATGGATAATAAGCAGAATTCAGAATTTAGTGAAGTTAAATCACAGATAAATGAAATAAAAAATGTTATGAGTAGAGGAGGTTCTACATTTAGGTTAATATACGCTGCCAGTAATTTCCGTTTAATGTTCTTGCTATCTGGTATATTTTCTATAATTCTTCCTATTCTTTATCAAGTAATGATTTGGGTTTACAAATCTTGTCAAATGATTCCCAAACCAGTGCTAATAGGATATTATTTTTTAATTTTCTTATGCTGGTGTGTACTTATTGTAGTAAGGACAAAAGCAAGTATTGATGTATCTAAAAGATTAGATTTAGAGTACAGCATTTTGTCTATATTTAAACAAGTACTTTCAACAAAGATTTGGCTAAGTATAGTGCCAGTACTGATTTTTCTAGTAGTAATCCCTATTAAATTCTCAGCTGCTTTTACTTATTATGATTATGCACCTTACTTTGGTATTGTCTTAGGTTTAGTGCTTAATATGATTGGCATTATGATATATGAAAGAGAATACTCTGTAGCTGGTACATGGATGATAATAAGTGGAGCAGTTTTCTTGCTCTTTATCTCTATTCCAATTCATGTAGCTCTTGCTATAGTATTAGCTCCTGCATGTTTTTTGTTTGTTACTTCAAATATAGCCTCTTCAAAAGGTATGGAGAATACAAATGAAGACAACTGATTATTCATCATTACTGGGTAACAAGATTTTAAAGGAACGTTCAAGATTACTAATACTTAGTTACTTAATGGCAGTAGAAGATAATAGAGCTACTTTTATGATGCTGCAAAAATCTATAAATCTTACTAGAGGAAACTTATCTGTACAAATACAAACATTAAAAGAAGCTGATTATGTTACAGTTAATAAAGCTTTTAAAGACAATAAACCACAGACAACAATCACCATTACTGAATTAGGGATAATAGCCCTAAGAAGGTATTTAGATGAGATGGAGCAGATTATAAAAGCTGTTCAGTCATCAAATGATTAAGATAAGCAATTGAAAAAGGGCTGTCCAAACATACTGTTGGAAATCAAAAAGATAAATTATGAAAGTGTCAACGATTTTTTCTTGATGCTTTCTCATTCTGTTAAACATAAGGTATCCAAATTTCTGTAACTAACAAAAGAAACTGTCAAAAAGTGTATCCTCATAGTAAATAGCTAAAATAAATATCATCAAGGTATTGCCTCAGTATTGCTACTTAGACAATACCTTTGATTGTCATCTTTAATGTGAGTTGTTTTTAAAATTATTAAGATTCTTCTACAGTTTTATTATTATTTATTGGTTTATTGAGCTTGTTTTTAAAAATCACAGGCTTTAATGCTACAACAAGCAGTGAACATATTACAGACTGAACTACTATCATAATCAATTCTACATAGATACGAGCGGCAAACCAAACTTCAAATGTTCTCTTACTATAAACTAAAGATAAGAAGAATGTTGCCAAAAGACCATTAACAAGTAGCATATCAATCATTACAGAAACTATAATTGCTAGTGTAACATTCTTTTTAAATACGTATTTGTAAATAAGACCAGGAATAAACCCAATTAGTGCTGAAGTAAGTGTTAGACCTGGAATATATGCTCCCAATGGTGCTGCCATAAAGCCCACTAAGTCTGCCAATGCTCCAACTAAGAGTCCCCAAATTGGTCCTAAAATAATACCTGCTAAAATAATAGGGGTTTGGCCAAAGCTTAGGCGCAAGCCTTCAGATACTCTAATTCCAAACATTCTTGCAAACACTACTGAAAGTGCTATAAAGATACTTGCTAATACTAAATCTCTTGTGTTGAAAAATTTCTTTTTTGTCATGTAATTCTCCCTTCAATTAATAGAGTTGCCCTATTATTCCAGGAAGATGACGAACCTGAATAATGCAGCGGACGCGATACCCAACCGCAAGCCACGTGGCTCTTCGTTCCAAGACGACATCCCATTCTTGGACACTTAACGCATGGTATCTACTCTGACATATTGCGCATTAATTATAGCATTTGTATTGTAAAAGAGCAATAATTTATTCTAAAAAAAAGTATAATAAAGTGCTTTGCGCAATATGAATGCAATTAATAAAGAAGAATACTTTTAGGCGACACATTGTGGCAGAAGTGTTTTGGAAAAAACTTTGAGAACAATGTGTGCCATGCAGTACATAAATATTATAAAAGAACAATAATAAAAAAAGTATAATGAAGTGCTTTGTGCAAATATTTAAGCAGAGCAGTCTATAGCAAAGCTTTTCTGACAGAAACTTTTGCTTGTAAGTTTATTGAGTAGAGAGTATTACGAAAAGTTTTGAGGAGAAAACGTGCTAAGAAAATGGAATATATTTTACAAATAAAAACACAGCTTAGAGATGTATTTAATGTTATAGACTGCATCTGTATCAACACATTATTCTCGTAATTTCTTTTAGAAATACTTCCACAATGTATTTGCTGTATTAAACCATTAAGTTATTTATTAAATTAAGTATAAAGTAAACTATTCAGCCCACTCAAGGGATGTTCATTAGCATAATGAACATCCCTTGAGTGGGCATGTGTAACTAATAATTGTCATTTATAGATAATTGTTATGGACATTACTTAGAAAACGAAGTTTTCTAAGTAATGTCCTTTACCCATTTAAAGCTACGATATCTAATAAAGCATACAATCACCCTAGATATGGATTCCATTCTAGCTAAAATGAAAACGAAAACTACAGGTAGTTTTAAAACAAATGCACCTAGAAAAGCAAGGGGTAATCCTATTAGCCATAGTGCTCCAACATCCACTATAGTGCAGAACTTTGTATCTCCACCTGCACGTAAGATACCTATAAACAGTGTAAAAGCCACACAGTTGATTGGCAAAAGTCCAAGCATTGCATACAGTACATTGTTTACTTGCTTAATAATATCTGGCGATACATTATATAATGAAAGTATACTTGTACGAAGCAAAAACATAATTGCGGCAATTACTATACCCATGAAAAATGCTGTTGGTAGCGCTCGCTTTGCATCACGTTTCGCTTTGTCAAAATCGCGCGCACCTAGGCTATTACCTATCATTATTCCTAGAGCTTGTCCAATACCTAAGGCAATAACAAAGGAAATGTTAAATATAACAAAGCTTATATTCATTACTGTTAAGACATCGGTACCCATTCTAGCATAGATGATACTGTAACATGTTGTACCTAATGCCCAAAAACCTTCGTTTAGCAGAACAAGTGAAATCTTGCTTATTATTTTTCTTATGAAGGAAAATGGTATAGTAAACAACTGCTTTAGTGTGGCGGCTATTTCGAACTTTTTACCATATACTATTGCTATAAGCAGTAAAGCTTCGATACTACGTGCAATAGTTGTTGCAATAGCTGCACCTTCAACACCTAGCTCTGGAAAGCCAAACTTACCAAAAATTAGACAGTAGTTTAAACATGTATTTAAACTTAATGCTATTAAGCTAGCAAATAAAGGTACTCTTACATTACCTGTTGCACGTAATGATGAAACCAATACCATTATTATAGCAAAAGGGATATATGATAGAGCTGCAATTCTTAGGTATCTTGCTCCTTCTTCAATAACTAATGGATCTTGTGAATATATTCCTATAACTTGTTTAGGAAATGCAGTACCTGCTGTTGTAAAAAAGACTGCAATAAGCATAGTCATTATCAAAGAAATTCCCATGGTTTTATGTATGCTTGATATGTCCTTCTTACCCCAAAATTGTGCAAGGAATATAGTAGCACCACCTGTTATTCCTACCATGAAAAGGTTTGCTAAAAAGAATATTTGATTTCCAAGTCCAACCCCAGAGATACTTATTTCTCCTAAATTCCCAATCATCAAATTGTCAACTAGGTTAAGGCAGTTTATAATTAAGTATTGTAATATTAAGGGTAATGAAAACCTTATTAATCTACCAACGAAATTATCTTTTACATTATATATATCTGTATTCATAATTGGTTAATTATATCATATTTAAAATAAAATAAAAGTACATAAATTTAGGTAAATAGTATGATTGTATTATCTATTTCGTGCATCAATTTCCTTT
>Ga0209692_10002509_pt1 | contig 19827 bp, 15 predicted proteins | sample tdDd472_FD_187129 | JGI IMG/M metagenome (GOLD analysis project Ga0209692, IMG submission 187129) | Marine sediment microbial communities from the Atlantic coast under amendment with organic carbon and nitrate - tdDd47.2 (SPAdes)... | ecosystem: Environmental > Aquatic > Marine > Coastal >... | reverse complement strand
GTCGAACGGTCGGAACTCACCTCGGGCTCCACCTGGCATGCCGCGGGCGGTTTCCATACCTTGAACGGCGATACCAACATGGCCGCGCTTCAGGGCTACACCATCCGCCTTTACAAGGAACTTGAAGAAATCACGGGGATGAGCTGCGGCCTGCACCATGTCGGCGGCGTGACCCTGGCGACCTCTCCGGCGCGCGTCGATCACCTCAAGGCCGAACGCGCCAAACACCGCTATATGGGCCTGGAAACAGAGTTCATCGGGCCTGAGGATATCGCGAAACTTTCCCCGATCACCAATGTGGACGGCGTTCTGGGCGGTCTGTACGACCCGCTGGACGGTCATCTCGACCCCTCGGGCACGACCCATGCCTATGCCAAGGCTGCCCGCATGGCCGGCGCCGAAATCGTTCTTCGCAATCCGGTGCGTGAAACGCTGCAACGGCCCGACGGAACCTGGGACGTTGTGACCGAACAGGGAACCATCCATGCCGAGCATCTGGTCAATGCCGGCGGCCTCTGGGCGCGCGAGGTCGGCGCCATGGCCGGCGTCTATCTGCCGCTGCATCCGATGGAGCATCAGTATCTGGTGACCGAGGAGACGCCGGAGGTCTATGAACGCGACAGCGAATTGCCGCATGTCATGGACCCGGAAGGCGAAAGCTATCTGCGCCAGGAAGGGCGCGGCATCTGCATCGGTTTCTACGAGCAGAAATGCGATCCCTGGGCGGTCGACGGCACGCCGTGGGATTTCGGACACGAATTGCTCGAGAACAAGATGGACCGGATCGAGGAGTCCGTCGCTTTCGCCTGCAAGCGCTTTCCCGTTCTGGAGCGCGCCGGCATCAAGACCGTCATCAACGGACCCTTCACCTTCGCGCCGGACGGCAACCCGTTGGTCGGCCCGGTTCCGGGTCTTCGGAACTACTGGTCGGCCTGCGGTGTCATGGCGGGATTCTCCCAGGGCGGCGGCGTCGGCCTGTCGCTGGCGGAATGGATGGTGGAGGGCGAGCCGAGCCGCGACGTCTTCGCCATGGATGTCGCCCGTTTCGGCAGTTGGATCACGCCGGGATACACCCGGGCCAAGGTGCGGGAGAACTATCAGCGTCGCTTTTCGATCTCCTATCCCAACGAGGAACTGCCGGCGGCGCGCCCCTTCCAGACCACCCCGGCCTACGATATCTGGAAAGACCAGCGCGCCGTTTTCGGCGCCGGATACGGCATGGAGGCCGTGAACTATTTCGCCCCGGAAGGGGAGCCGTTGTTCGAAACGCCGAGTTTCCGCCGCTCGAATGCCTTCGCCGCCGTCGGCGCGGAGGTCCGTGCGGTGCGCGAAGCGGTGGGCATCAACGAAATCCATAATTTCGGGAAGTACCGGGTCACCGGCCCGGGCGCGCGCGATTGGATCGACACGATCATGGCGGGACGGGTCCCGAAGCCGGGGCGGCTGAGCCTGACCCCGATGTTGAGCCCGAAAGGCCGCCTGATCGGGGATTTCACCATTTCCTGTCTGGAGGATGCGCGCGGCGCGGAGGCGTTCCAATTGACCGCATCCTATGGGGCGCAGGCCTATCACATGCGTTGGTTCCAATCGCATCTGCCGGCAAGCGGGGTCGCGGTGGAGAACGTCTCTACGCGGCGGATCGGTTTCCAGATCGCCGGCCCCAATGCGCGGGAATTGCTGGCCCGGACGACGCGCGCGGATGTGTCCGCGGATGCGTTCAAATTCATGGATGTCCGCGAAATGGATGTCGGCCTGACCCGCGCGGTCGTGCAGCGCGTCTCCTATACCGGCGATTTGGGATACGAGATCTATGTCGGCGCCGAAGACCAGCGCGCGCTCTACGCCGCCTTGACCGAGGCCGGGGAAGGGCTGGGCCTGAAGCCGTTCGGCATGCGCGCGATGATGAGCCTGCGCCTGGACAAGTTCTTCGGGTCCTGGCTCAGGGAATTCGGGCCGGACTATACGCCGGCGGAAACCGGCATGGACCGGTTCGTGGCCTATAACAAACCGGCGGATTTCATCGGCAAGGCGGCGGCCGCGGCGGAGAAGGCCAAGGGACCTGCGCGGAAACTGTGCTCCTTCGTCGTCGACGCGGCCGATGCGGACGTCGTCGCCTATGAACCCATCTATGTCGGCGGCGACATCAAGGGTTTCGTCACGTCGGGCGGCTATTCCCATTTTGCGAACAAGTCCATCGCCATAGGGTTTCTTCCCGTGGATCTGATTTCCGATGGACTGGACGTTGAAATCGAGATTTTGGGGGATTTGCGCCGGGCGCGCCTTGTCACGGAACCTCTCTTCGACGCGGATGGCGCCCGAATGCGCGGGTGATCCGTTTGCGGTATTTTTGTGTTGGTGACACGTTGCGCCAGCCAAGTCTAATATGCGTCCTTCAGGGGTCACCAAACTCGACCTTTGGTGTAAGTGCAGTATGACGGAAATTTCACGGTCGGCTTTCGCCTATGTTCAAACCCTCACGCAGCGTGACGTTGCTTCAGACTTGGCTGATCTTCGTGATTGCCGTTGGGGTGGGGCTCGTTTTCGGCTTCGCGCAGCTCGCCAGGGAATACGACCAGCAGTTGGCCGACATTCGGAAAACGGCGAATGCTGTGATCGGGTCCGTGGAAGGGGCGGCCAGCCAGGCCGCTTTCACCTACGACCGCTATCTCGCCGCCGGCGTCGCCGACGGGCTGTTGCGGTTCGAACCCATCGTCACCGTCGAGATTTTTGACGAGTTCGGCAATTCCCTGGTCAGCAGCAGCAGCAAAAAATCCGACTACGAAAGCTATTGGGTTTCCGATTTTCTGCCGATCGAAGTGGCGCCGATTTCCGCGCAACTGCACCACGCGCTGGAGCCCGACAAGGTTATCGGAACACTGGTCGTGGAGGTTTCATCCGAGCAGGCCGCGTTATATGTGCTCCGGCAGGCCGGTTACGAGATGCTCTTCGCGCTCGCCCGCGCCCTGATCCTGGCGCTCATCCTGTTGTTCATCTTCAATCGGCTGTTCACCCGGCCCTTGCTGAAGATGGCGGGCGAGTTTTCGAAGATCGACACGGACGATCCCAAAAAGGGTCTTCTGCCGGATGCCGCCACCTATCCCGCGAACGAGTTCCGGGCGGTCGTCGAAAGCGTCAACAAGCTGCTGGGCACCATCAGCAGTCATATCCAGGAACGGGTCAAAGCCGCAGAAGCCTTGAAGGAGAGCGAGCAGCGTTTCCGCTCATTCGCCGAGATCGCGTCCGACTGGCTGTGGGAAATGGATGCCGATCTGCGTTTCACCTATTTCTCCCCCCGTGCCGGTGAGGTCCTTGGTTTCAACGTGGACCACGCGATCGGCAAATCGCGCCGGGACCTGTCGGCCGAGATGACCGACAAACCGAAATGGCAGCAGCATATCGACGATCTGGAGCACCATCGACCGTTCCGGAATTTCTCATACGACATCTACCGGCCGGCGGGCGGCCCCAGAACCATCAGCCTCAATGGCGAACCGGTCTTCGACGACAACGGCAAGTTTCTCGGGTACCGCGGGACGGGACGGGACGTGACTTACGAGAAGGAAGCGGCGCGGACCCTGGACGCGGCGCTGCGGCGCGCCGAGGAAGCCAACCAGGCGAAGTCTGAATTCCTGGCGACCATGAGCCACGAGTTCCGGACGCCCCTGAACGCCATCCTGGGATTCAGCGAGATGCTGAAGGGCGAGTATTTCGGGCCGCTGGGCGGGGAAAAGTACCTGGAATACGCGGACGCCATCCGCAGCAGCGGCGGCCACATGCTCGGCCTTGTCGATCAGGTCTTGGATATTTCCGCGATCGAAGCCGGCAAGCGGACCTATGAATTCAAGGCGCTGGATGTCCGCGAGGTACTGGATTTCGCGGAGAACGACTTCCGGAAAGCCCTCACGGACAAGAAACTGGAACTGGTGCTGAATGTCGCGCCGGATATCCCGCTGGTGCGCGCCGACGCGCGCTCCGCACGTCAGGTCCTGAACAACATGCTTTCCAACGCGGTCAAGTTCACGGAGCCGGGCGGCACGATAACCGTGACGGCGGTGAAACAGGACGGTTACGTGTCCATCCGGGTGACCGATACCGGGGTCGGGATTCCGGCCAATCGGCTGCCTTTCATCGCGGAGCCGTTCTCGCGCGGATTGACCGACGCCTATGTCGCGCAGGAAGGGGCCGGGCTCGGCCTGTCGATCGTGAAGTCGCTGATGGCGGACCATGGCGGCGAAATGCAGATCGAAAGCGAAGTCGGCAAAGGAACCACGGTTACGGTCTTCTTTCCCGTCGCCACGCAGGAGTTCATAGATTCCGAGGCAAGCGACGCAACCTAGCCCGATGTCGGCCGGGAAATCCCGGCATAGGCGTCGCCCATCGAGCGGATGGCGGTGACCGCCTGTTCCAGCCTGCTCCAGTCGTCCTGCTCGTCGATCGCGGCCCAGATCCGCTCCACATCGTCGACCAGCATGGTCACCGGGCCGTCGCCCTTGAAATAGGGATGGTCGGCGGCGCCCTCGATCCGCTCGGCCCGCCGGATCGCGGCCAGAACCGCCGCGAAACATTCCTGCCTGTAATGGTCGGCATTCGGGGACGCCGCGAGGCGCGGTTCCTCGGCCCCGTGGGCAAGATCGAAGAACGTCCGCTCATAAGGCGCGCCGCTTTGCCTCAAGGCGGCGTAGAACGCCCTGGTCAGGTCTTGCGCCCTGTCATCGGCGCCGGTTTTCAGGCCAAGCCGCCAATGCGTCTGCCGGACGAGTTCGTCTTCGAAGAGCTGGCCGAACCGGCCGACGGCGTGTTCGAACTTTTCCTGTGGGGCAAGGTCCAACAGGCATTCAGCCAGACGCGCCAGGTTCCAGTGCAGCGCCTCGGGCTGGCGGCCGAAACTGTAGAGGCCGGAATTGTCGAAATAGGCGGCCGTGAATTCCGGATCCAGGACGGGCAGAAAACGCCAGGGGCCATAGTCGAAGCTTTCCCCGGTGATGGCCATGTTGTCGGTGTTCAGGACGCCGTGGACGAAACCGGCGGCGAACCACTCGGCCCCCTTGCGTGCCAGGGCCTCCATGACATGGGTGTACAGGGCTATGACCGGGTCGGGACTCTCCGCGGCGTCCGGCCAATAGGTTTCGATCACATAATCGACGAGCGCGCGTTTCTCCGCCGCCTGACCCGTCACCAGGAGGCGCTGAAAGGTGCCGAACCGGATATGCCCGTGGCTGAGCCGGACCAGGACCGAGGACCTTGTCGGGGAGGGTTCGTCGCCCCGGTAGAGCGCTTCGCCCGTCTCGATCAGGCTGAAGGTCTTCGACGTGTTCACGCCCAGGGCTTCCAGCATCTCCGTCGCCAGGATCTCGCGCATGCCGCCTTTGAGGGTCAGGCGGCCGTCGCCTTGGCGGGACCAGGGCGTCTGGCCCGACCCTTTGGTGCCCAGATCCAGCAGCCGCCCGTCCGCCGTGTCGCGAAGCTGGGCGAACAGGAACCCGCGCCCGTCGCCCAGGTCCGGGTTGTAGACCCGGAATTGATGGCCGTGGTAGCGCAGCGCCAAGGGACCGCCCAGATTGTCGGGCAGGGGGTCGAACCGTCCGAAATGGCGGATCCATTCCTCGTCCGTCAGCGTGTCCAATCCGACTCGTTTCGCCCAACGGTCGTTCCGGAACCGAAGAATATGCTTGGGAAAGTCGGCCGGTCGGACCGGATCGTAAAATTCCGCCCCCAGCGACGGATGGCGGATATCGGGACGATAGGCGGGCGATACTGGCAAGAAAAACTCCTTTGCTCCTCCCGTTCGGCTTGATTGCTCGACGGCGGCGGGAAGATGGTGTTTACCTCCCACGACAATTATGCCGCCGCATTGAAAATCAAGTGTCGATCCGGCCCTCGGCGTTCCGGACGTTTCAGGATTGCAGTAATGAGCGATACAGCCAAGGCAGTGAACGGACCGGAGACGGGACCGAAATGGGCGGTCGATGCCTATCTGTTCCTGACATTCGCGACCATGTGCTGGGGCGGGAACGCCGTGTTGAGCCGCCTGGCGGTGGGCGAAATTTCTCCGCTGGCCTTGGTGACGGCGCGCTGGGCCGGGGTCCTCCTGCTGATCGGCTTGTTCATGCGCGGCTCGATGCGCCGCGATTGGCCCGCGTTGAAGCGGCACTGGCGCTTCGTCGTTGTGATGGGTGGGGCCGGTTTCACCCTCTTCAATGCCGTGTTCTATATCGCCGCCCATAGCACGACGGCGATCAACCTGGGGATCATCCAGGGGGCGATCCCTGTTTTCGTGATGGTCGGCAGCTATATCCTGTATCGGGAGAAGATCACCGTCATTCAGGCCCTGGGCGTGGCCGTCACCTTGGTAGGCGTGGTCGTCGTCGTGACGCGCGGGAGCATGGAGCGCCTCGTCACGCTGACGATCAATGACGGCGACTTCCTGATGCTGCTGGCCGCCTTTCTATATGCCAGCTACGCGATCGGCCTGCGGCGCAGGCCGCCGGTATCGACGCTGGGCCTGTTTTCCGGCATGGCGATCGTCGCCTTCGTGATCTCCCTGCCGTTCCTGGCGGCCGAGATCGCCATGGGCGACTTCCTGGCCCCGACTCCGACCGGATGGTTCGTCGTCGTCCTGGTGACGATCTTTCCGTCCTTCGTGTCCCAAATCAGCTTCATCAAGGGCGTGGACAAGATCGGGCCCAGCCGTGCGGGCGTCTTCGTGAACCTCGTCCCGATTTTCGCCGCCGGCATGGCCGTGACCTTCATTGGGGAAGAATTCCATTTCTTCCATGGCGCCGCGTTGCTGCTCGTCCTGTTCGGCATTTTCCTTTCCGAGAAGTTCAAGAAAACCCACTAGGCGTCGCAACGCCCGTCTATGCAGTCGCCGTGATGGTTTCTTCCGCCAATTTGCGGGAGGCGTCGCAGATCTCGCCCGCCAAAGTCTTGTCCTCGACCGTCCGGGCCAGGACCATCGCGCCGACGCAGATTGCCGCCGCGGCGAGGCTTCTTTCCCGTGCGGTTAGAACAGTATTGGCCGTCGCGGGTTTCTCCAGCGCGGCTTCCTGGAACATGCCGATCAGGTTCTTCAGGAACGCTTCATAGGCCGTGCGCACCGTGGGGCCGGCGCGGGCGACATCCGACGACAAGGCGATCAAGGGACATTGGTTTTCAATTGAGTTCAGATGCCGGCGGGAGATGTAACCGCGGATGAATCTCCGCGCGAGAGAGGGGCCTCTCTTCGGGCTCGTTTGCACGGCCGCTTTGGCTGTATCGGCGAAGGCCGTCAGGGCTTCCGCATACAGATCTTCCTTCGCCTTGAAATGGTTGTAGAAACCGCCGCGGGTGAGGCCCGCCTCGGCCATGATGTCGTCGATCGGGACGGTGCTGAAACCGCGTTTGTTGAACAGGCGGCGGGCCGCCTCGACGATGCGGGTGCGGGTTTTCATCTTGTGTTCGCGGCTCAAGGGCATCGCAAGAGGCTCCTTTCTTGCGGTTTAAATATGTTCTTGAACATATTTAAACCCTGTCGCACGGTCCGAAAAGCGTCGACTGAGAACCGGCATCGGCTGGCTGTTGTAAGGAAAGGAACTGGAGCATGCCCGAAATCGTGCTTTACGAATTCAAGCGGACCCGCTCGAACAAATGCCGTTGGGCCTTGCAGGAAGCGGGCTTGGACTACCGGTCCGAGGGGAATAGTGTCAGAACGATCGGCAGCGAGGAGGTGCGTCGGATCCACCCGCTGGGAAAATTACCGGCCGCGTTGATCGACGGGAAACCGTTGTTCGAATCCTCCGCCATCGTGAACGCGGTCGCGGATCTGGTTCCGGAGAAAAACCTGATCGCGAAACCAGGGTCCTGGGAGCGGACCCTTCACGATCAATGGACGCTGTATGCGACCAGCGAAGTCGAAGCCTGGGCCTGGAGCGGCTTCCTCAACAAAAGCCCCATCCTGTTACCGGCCCAGCAGCGCCGGCCGGAGGTCGTCGCGCAATCGGCGATCTTCTTCAAAAAGGGGGCGGCGGTGTTGGAGGAGCGGTTGGGCGGCACCGCCTATATGCTGGAGGATAGATTTACCGCCACGGACATCATCGTCAGTTTTGCGCTTTTGATGGGTCGGATGATCGGTTGCCTGGACGACGGGTTTCCGAACCTGAACGCCTATCTCGACCGTCTGGCGGAGCGCGAGTTCTGTCCGTTCAAGAAGACGGCCGCGGCTGCCTAGAACCAGCGGACCCGGGCGGCTATTTGAAACCGGCGTCGTTCGGTTCCGAGTAGACCAGGATGTGGCTGACATCGCCGGAGGCGGTGCCGAAAGGCAGCAGGATCGACAATTCGCTGACGGGCAGATGGTCGTCTGTCACGAAATCCAGGGGCGCGTACAAGCAGGTTTTGTTCCGGCGCACCCATTCATAGGTCGCGATGGACTCTTCCAGCGACGCACCGAAATAACCTTCGCTGACCAGTTTGCCGGTCGGGTTGTGTCCGCGGTTCTCCACTTCCATGGTGCCGACGACACGATAGCGGTAGATACCGACGCCATTCGGATCCACCCCTTCGACCTCCACCAGCAAGACGCCGGGGAGATGGCGGGGGATCGCCGAGGGATCGAATTCCGCCCGTTCAGGCATGGGGCGGTCACCGCGCAACCTGTCCCAATAGGTGAAGACGGCCTTTATCATCGGCGACGTCGTCGTAAGGAAATTGCGGTCGGTGTGGTTTGTCACGATGGTTATCCAGGGTGTTGTCGTAACGGCGACAAGCTAGGGTCGTTTGATGGTACTATAGTACGGCCGGGACGGGATCGGGGAAAATTATCAATATCAGTGTTCCCTGAACTGCAATTTCGCGAGCCGGGCGTAGAGCGGATTGTTCTCGGTCAATTCCCGGTGCGTGCCGATGGCCGAGATCCGGCCTTCCTCCATGACGACGATCCGGTCCGCATTCACCACCGTGGCCAAGCGGTGCGCGATGATGATCGTCGTGCGGCCGGCCATCAATCTGTTCAGGGCGTCTTGAACCAGGCGTTCGTTTTCCGCGTCCAACGCGCTGGTGGCTTCGTCGAGCAGCAGGATCGCGGGATCGCGCAGGATGGCGCGGGCGATGGAAATGCGCTGGCGCTGCCCGCCGGAAAGTCGCGCGCCTTTCTCACCCAGGAAGGTGTCGTAGCCGTCCGGCAACCGGATCAGAAACTCGTCCGCCCGGGCATCCATGGCCGCTTGCCGGATCCGCTCGAAAGAGGCGTCCGGGTCGCCATAGGCGATGTTCTCGCGCCCGCTCGCCCCGAAAATGATGGGGTCTTGCGGCACAAGGGCCAGGCGTTGGCGAACCGTCGTCGGATCGGCCTTGCTGACATCCACGCCGTCGATCGTCACGGTTCCCGATTCCGGATCGTAGAAGCGCAGCAATAGCTGGAACACGGTGGTCTTGCCGGCGCCGGACGGGCCGACCAGCGCCACGGTCTCGCCCGGTTCGACCGTCAGGCTGAAATCGTTCAGCGCCGCCATGTCGGGGCGGGAGGGATAGTGGAAGGTGACATTTTCAAGCGCGATGCGGCCCTGCGCCGGGATGGGCATCGGCACGGGATCCGCGGGCGGCAGGATGTCCGGCTCCGCCTCCAGCAGTTCCACGAGCCTCTCGGTCGCCCCGGCGGCGCGCTGCAGCTCGCCATAGACTTCCGAGATGATCGCGACCGAGAAGGCGACGACCGTCGCATAGAAGACGAAGGCGGCCAGATCGCCGCCGGTGATGACGCCTTCCATCACGTCATTGCCGCCGACCCAGAGGATGACGGAGATCGCCGCGAAGACCAGCAGGATGACCGTCGCCGAGAGGATGCCGCGCAGGCGCGTCCGCTCGATGGCGACGGAAAAGGCGTTCCTGACCTCGGACGCGAAGGCGCGGCGGTCGGCCTCTTCATGGGTATAGGACTGGACCGTGTGGATCGCGTTGAAGCTTTCCTCCGCGAAGGCGCCGACATCGGCGACGCGGTCCTGGCTGGCGCGGGACAGGACCCGGACCTTCCGCCCGATGAACAGGATCGGCACGACCACGACGGGCACCACAAGCAGGACCAGAAGGGTCAGTTTGGCATTGGTGACGAACATCATCGCCAAGCCGCCGATCATCATCAGCGTGTTGCGCAAGGCCATGGAGACGCTGGACCCGATCACCGATTGCAGCAAGGTCGTGTCGGTCGTCAGCCGCGACAGGATCTCACCCGTCTTGGTCACTTCGAAAAAGGCGGGATCCATGCGGATCACGCGGTCGAACACCGCGTCGCGCAGATCGGCGACGACCCGTTCGCCGAGCCAGGTGACCAGATAGAACCGGCAATAGGTACCGGCCGCCATGACGATGCTGAGGCCCACCAGCAGGAAAAGCGCGTTTTCCAGCGCGTTCGGATCGCCGCCGGAGAAGCCGCCGTCGATCAGGGCGCGCAACCCCTGGCCGAGGCCGAGGACCGAGGACGCCGTCACGGTCAAGGCGATCATCGCGCCCGCGACGCGCCGCCAATACGGGCGCAGGAAACCCGCGGCGCGGCGCAGGGTGCGCAGGTCACGGCCTTTTGGCCGCTCGGGCAGCATTTGTCTCGCCACGTTTCGTGCTCCGTGTTTGCGGCAGGAAATCGAAAGGTCAGGTCCGCTTGGACAGCGCCAGCCACTTGCCGGGCGTCACCCCGAAAGCCTTCTTGAAATGCCGCGTCATATGGGCCTGATCGGCAAAGCCCGCATCCACGGCGGCATCGGCGAGGCTGCCGCCGTCGAGGATGGCGTCACGCACCGCGTCCAGGCGGCGCATGACCAAGTAGCGGTAAGGACTGGTTCCCACAAGCCGGCGAAATTGCCGCGCCAGTTCGTAGCGGTCGAGCCCCGTTTCCGCCTCCAATTCCTCGGAGGTCACGGTCCGGTCGCGGTTGCCGCGCAGGAAGTCGCGCGCCCGGTCCACGGCCTTCTGGTGCGGCGGGGATGGGGGCGGCTGGCGGTTGCCGGAAACCGCGTTCAGCGCGTCCGCCAGTTCCTGAATGATCCGGTCGGCCTCCAGCGGATCGATTTCCGCCTCCATGTCGGCAAGGGCGGGCATCAGGGCGCGGATCAGGCGCTCGTCGCGGCTGACGGCCCCCTTTACGAAGGGAAGCGGCGCGGGCCGTCCGCCCGGGCCGGCTTGCGCCAGCGCGTCGCGGATCAGGTCCGGGCGCAGATAGAGCATGCGGAACCGGAAGCCGTCCGCCGTCCCGGCATGGCCGTCATGCAGTTCGTCGGGATGCAGGACCAGCACATGGCCCGGCAGGCTGTGTTCCTCGGCTCCCCGATAACCGAAACTCTGCACCCCTTCGACCGTGTACCCGATGGCATAGGTATCGTGGCGGTGGGGTTCATAGGCAAAGCCGGCGAAATAGGCCTCGTGCCGTTCCATGCCGGGCGGGCAGGCGCCGTGGCGGACCCAGTCCCGCCGCGCGGAACCGCCGTCCACGCACGAACGTTCAAGACCGACGTCGAATGTGCCTGCTAGAGAATGCGCCATTGCAACAATGTGATGCCGGAGGGAAACCCATGCAAGACGGGCCCATGCAATACGATACCAAGATCGCCATCGCGGTGTGGAACGGTCTGGAAACCTGGCGCAAGCTGAACGCGGTGAGTTTCCTGGCGGGCGGTCTTGTCGGGCAAAGCCCGGAATTGATCGGGCAGGGCTATGCCGATGCATCGGGAACGCAATACGGCGCCATGATCCGGCAACCGATATTGGTCTATGAGGTCGAGAAGGCCGACCTGACCAAGGCCAACAGCCGGGCGCTGTCGCGCGGCAAAGTGCCGATCATCTTCACCGCGGACCTGTTCGGAACGGGCAACGACCGGGACAACCGCGCCGCCGTCGCCGCCGTTCCGCTGGAAGACCTGGACCTTGTCGCCATCGCCCTCCATGCGGACAGGAAGGTGATCGACAAGGTCATGAAGGGGATGAAGCTGCATCCCTGAAATCGGTGCGGCGGGGATGACCGCCCGGTTGGCGCGGGTTCCGGACTCGCCTAAAAGCGATCTGGCAAACAAGCGGGAAGGGTAGGCCGGGCGTGTCTGCTGTTGACTGGATAACGGGGGCGGGCCGCGTGCCGCGCTGGGCGGCGGCGGCCATCCTGCTGCTCTCCGTCGTCTTCGCCGGTCTGTCTCTGGCGACGCCGAAATACGCCTTCGATGCGATCTTCTATCTGGGCTGCGCGTTCAAATCGGTGCCCGGCGGCGACTGGCCCGACGTTCATCGCATGACATACGAGCACGTGAAGAAGAGCTTTCCCGAGAGAGTGTACCGGGAAGTGACCGAAAGCCCGCCCGGGATCAATCCCTACCGCGCGACGGTGGCGAGTGATCCGGAAGCGTTTCGGCAGCAATTGAGTGTCGCCTGTTACAAGCTGGGCTTCGTTCAGCCGATGATCGCGCTGACCCGTGCGGGGCTCGACCCTTATTTGGCGGCGCGGATCCTGGCGGCTGTCCCGGCGGCGATCGCCTTTGCGCTTGTGGCCCTATGGCTGGCCAGGAAGGTGGCTGCGCCGGTGGCCCTGCCGCTTGCCGTCGCCGGCCTGTTCGCCGGCCTGTTCCAGACGGCGCGCTACGAATACCCGGACGGGATGACCGCGCTGGCCATCGCCGGAGCTCTGATCTGCTTCGCGGAGGGGCGCCTGCGCCCGGCCTGTGCCTGTTTCCTGGCGGCCATGGTGGTCCGGATGGACGCCATCCTGTATTTCGGCGCCTTCCTGGGGGTCGCGACCTTCCTGGCGACGGGGGAGCGCCGGATGCGGTTCCTGGAGGCTTTTGCCTGGGGGCTCGGCGCCCTGGCGCTCTATGCGGCGATCGCGCTGCCGTTGGGCGCGCCCGGCTATCAGGCGGTGTTTTGGCACAGTTTCATCAGTCAGCAGCCCTACCTGTTGGACCTGGACGCCACCATCACGGTGGCCGACTATATGGAGGTACTGGTGCGGCAGGTGCACATGGTCGCGGCGAAGAGCGGCAAATACCCGCTGCTGATTGCCCTGGCGCTTCTCGCCTATGGCCTGGCGTTCCGGGACAAGGTGCTCCGGGCCTATGGAGAAACGGCTTTGCTGTCGCTGCTCATGGTCTGTCTCCACTTCCTCTTCATTCCCTGGTTCGACACGCGCTACTACGCGGCGCCCTATATGATGATCGTCGTCTGTTTCGGCGTCGTCGCATGGCGCATCGCGGGGGAGCGGTTCGTCAAGGCGCGGGGCTGATCCGGGCCGGAAGGGGCGGCAAAGGCGGATCATCCGCAGGGGCGGCGGGGATTAGAAGAAAAAATCCGATTCCCCTTGACCTTCCAGCGGCTGGAAACCCCACGTTGGATAACAGAACAATCCTAAACCATTTGGGGTGAGCCATGACCGATGCTGCGTCAGCAGGTGGGTCGGAGGTCAGAGACCCGGTATGCGCGATGACGGTCGATCTTTCGGCCGGCAAACCGTCTTTGAACCATGACGGGCGGGATTTCCATTTTTGCTCAGGCCGTTGCCGGGACAAATTCGCCGCCGCGCCGGAGGCTTTCGTCACCGGCATGGACCCGGTTTGCGGCATGAAGGTGGACCGCGCCTCCGCGCGCCATGTCGCGCGCCACGAAGGTGCCACTTTCTATTTCTGCTCGGACTGGTGCCGGACGAAATTCGAAGCGGCGCCGGCCGATTTCCTGGGCGGCCGCCCCGCGCCGGAGCCGATGCCGGAGGGCACGATCTATACCTGTCCGATGCATCCCGAGATCGAACAGATCGGCCCGGGGACCTGCCCGAAATGCGGCATGGCGCTTGAACCGAAGGGCGTGCCAGCGGCCGATGAGGGCCCCAACCCGGAACTGGTCGACTTCAAGCGGCGTTTCCGGGTCGGCCTTGTCCTGACCGTGCCGCTTTTCGTCATCGCGATGGGGCCGCATATCGGCATTCCCACCCATTCCTGGATCGGCGCGCGCGTGGCACTGTGGGCGGAGATGGCATTGGGCGTGCCGGTGATCCTTTGGTCCGGCTGGCCGTTCATGGTCCGCGGTTGGATGTCCTTCCGGACCATGAACCTGAACATGTTCAGCCTGATCGGAATGGGCGTCCTGGCGGCGCTTCTCTTCAGTTTGGCGGGCGTTCTCGCGCCCGGCCTTTTCCCGGAAGGATTCCGCGACGCGCAGGGCAATGTCGGCGTTTATTTCGAATCCGGCGCCGTAATCGTCGTCCTCGTGCTGTTGGGACAGATCCTGGAATTGAACGCGCGGGAACGGACCGGGGCGGCGATCCGCGCCCTGATGGACCTGGCGGCGAAGACCGCCCGGATCGTCCGCGCCGACGGAAGGGAAGAGGAGATTCCGTTGGAAGACGTGCAGGTCGGGGACCGGTTGCGGGTCCGGCCGGGCGACAAGGTGCCGGTGGATGGGGAGGTGCTGGAAGGGCGCTCTTCTATCGACGAAAGCATGATTTCCGGGGAAGCGGTGCCGGTTGAGAAGGCCAAGGGCGATGCGGTCACCGGGGCGACGGTGAACGGGACCGGAACGCTGATCGTCGAGGCGACGAAGGTCGGAAAAGACACGGTACTCTCCCAGATCGTCGAAATGGTCGCCGCGGCGCAACGGTCCCGCGCGCCGATCCAGAAGCTGGCGGACAGTGTTGCCGGTTATTTCGTTCCTGCCGTGGTTGCCGTGGCGCTTGCCTCTTTCGCCGGTTGGGCGTTTTGGGGGCCGCCGCCGGCCTTGTCCTACGCTTTGGTGTCGGCGATCGCGGTTTTGATTATCGCGTGTCCCTGCGCCTTGGGGCTGGCCACGCCCGTTTCCATCATGACGGCCACCGGCCGGGGCGCGCAGGCCGGGGTGTTGATCAAGAATGCGGAAGCGCTGGAACGGTTCGCCAAGGTGGATACGCTGATCGTCGACAAGACCGGCACCTTGACGGAAGGACGCCCGAAGCTGGTCGCCGTCGAACCCGTCGAGGGGTTCGGGGAGGAGGATGTTCTTCGCCTGGCGGCCAGTTTGGAGCGGGGGTCCGAGCACCCTTTGGCGGAGGCCATCGTCTCCGGCGCGGAGGAACGCGGCGTATCCCTGGACCGGGTTTCGGATTTCGAGGCTGTCACCGGCAAAGGCGTGAAAGGGACGGTAGACGGTCGCGATGTCGCACTTGGGAACGATAAGATGGTCGCGCAGCTGGGCCTTGATGGCGGGGCGCTTTCCGCCAAGGCCGATGCCCGCCGGGATCGCGGCGAAACGGTAATGTTCGTCATGGTCGGCGGCACGGTGGCCGGCCTCGTCAGCGTGGCCGACCCGGTGAAGGAGACGACGCCGGACGCGCTGAAGGAACTTCACGACCTTGGGTTCAGGGTCGTCATGGCGACCGGCGACAACGAACGGACGGCGCGCGCGGTGGCCGCCGATCTCGGGATCGACGAAGTGCGGGCCGACGTGCTGCCGGCGGACAAGGCGGCGCTTGTGAAGGAACTGCAGGCGCGTGGCGCCAAGGTCGCGATGGCGGGGGACGGGGTCAACGACGCGCCGGCGCTGGCCCAGGCCGATGTCGGGATCGCCATGGGGACGGGGGCGGATGTCGCCATCGAAAGCGCCGGTTTCACACTGGTGAAGGGGGATCTGCGCGGCATTGCCCGCGCCCGGCGTCTGTCCCGGGCGACCATGCGGAACATCGCGCAGAACCTGTTCTTTGCAATGGTGTATAATGCGGCAGGCGTGCCCATCGCGGCCGGAATTCTCTACCCGTTCACGGGAATTCTTATCTCGCCGATGGTCGCCGCGGCGGCGATGAGCCTGTCTTCCGTCTCGGTTATCAGCAACGCCCTGCGATTGCGCACGGTGCGTATCTAAAACGACCACAGAATTGGAGGAAAACTGATGAGAACGCTCAATTCATTCAAGGCGGCGGTTCTGGCCGCGGCCGTGTTTTTGATCCCGGTGCAGGGGGCCAATGCCCAGCAAGGCGGCGGCATGATGCAGGGGAAAGGTCCCGGCATGATGGAAGGCCAGGGAGCGGGCCAAGGCATGCAGCAAGGACAGGGTCCCGGGCCCGGGATGATGGGTAACGGCATGATGGGACACGGTATGATGGGACACGGTATGATGGGACAGGGCTATGGCTACGGCTATGGGCCCGGTGCGATGTCGCCGATGCACATGATGGCCATGAGACATCACATGATGATGATGGGCCATGGCATGTGTCCGCATATGATGGGCCACGGATACGGGATGGGGCCCGGTATGATGGGGCCCGGTATGATGGGTCCCGGCATGATGGGAAACACCATGATGATGCCCGGTTACGGCATGGGCCCGATGGGTCCGGGCTATGGCATGGGCCAGGGCATGATGATGGAGCCCGGCATGATGCACCAAGGTATGGGACCCGGAATGGGCCAGGGCCAAGGCATGGGCCAAGGCATGGGCCAGGGCATGGGCCAGGGCATGGGGCCCGGGATGATGGGCGGTCAGGCGGACCATGAGATTTCCGAAGACGATGTCCGCGAGTTCCTCGGCCGTCAGTTGGCGATGCGGGGGCTCAGCCGACTCAAGGTCGGGACCGTGGATACATCGGACGATGCGGTCTTCAAGGCGGATATCGTGACCGAAGAGGGCTCGCTTGCCTGGCGCGTGGTGATCGACCGTCGGACCGGACGGCGCATCGCCCTCGAATAGGAACTTCCGGGCGGGGAAGAGGGCGGCCGCGGATCAGGCGGCCGCTTTCACCACGGCGCGGGTTTCGATTTCGACCTTGGCCCGGCTTTCCATCAGGGCCTTCACCTCGACCATCGCCATGGCCGGGTAGTGGTCGCCCATGGTGGCGCGATAGGCCGCGCCCAGTTCCTTTTGCCGGTCCAGGCATTCCTGACGGTCTGTGATGTACCAGGTCATCGACATCACGTCGCTGGGCTTGGCGCCGGCCTTGTCCAGGACGGCGACGATGTTTTCCAGCGTCTGGCGGCATTGGTCGATGAAATCGTCGCTTTCGAATTCCTCCTGGCCGTTCCAGCCGATCAAGCCGCCCAGCATGACCAGCCTGTCGCCCGGTTCGATGACCTCCGCCATTCCATGGGCATAGCCTTTTCCCTTCTTCCAGTCTTCCGGCAGCAGAACATCCATCATTCTTCCCCCTCGGCGATCTGTATGAAGTCCTTCGGATCGACTTCCAGGAATTTTTCCATATTGGCGCGGATATCGTCCGGCAGCGGCGCGGATTTCATTGCCGCCTCGCCCATGAAGCTGTTGCCCGATTGAACCCAAACCAGGGTGGATTTTACCTCCATGACCTTCTTTTCCCCATGCATTGCAATGATGCGGGTGGAGAAGGCGCTGTTCCGAATTTCCCGGACCGTGAGGTTGAATTCCAAAACGTCGCCCAGGGTGGCGGGGGCGAGGTATTCGACCTCAAGCCGCACGGTCGGAATGCCGCCGTGGCGTTCCATATGCATCTGATGGAAAGAACAGCCCAACCCCTCGTCGAACCAGCGTTCCATGACGTCGTTCACCATTTCGATGAAACGCGGATAGAAAACGATGCCCGCGACGTCGCAATGACGGAACAGGATGGTGATGGGGGTCTTGTATGCCGGCATCGGTCAGGGGCCTTCCCGCAGTTTGAATCGTTGGATCTTTCCCGTTTCCGTCTTCGGCAGAACATCGACGAATTCGATCTCGCGCGGATACTTATAGGGGGCGATCCTGCTTTTCACGAAGTTTTGCATTTCTTCCGCCAGGGCCGGGCCGCGTTCATAGCCGGGGCGGGGCACGATATAGGCTTTGACCACCGTGCCGCGGTCATCGGAGGGCACGCCGACGACGGCGCATTCGGCGACGCCCGCATGTTCCAGCAGGCAGTCCTCGACCTCCGGCCCGGCGATGTTGTAGCCGGCCGAAATGATCATGTCGTCGGCCCGGGCGGCGAAGAGGAAATATCCGTCCTCGTCCATCGAATAGGCGTCGCCCGTCAGGTTCCAGCCGTCGCGGACATAGACTTTCTGCCGGTCGTCGGCCAGATAACGGCAGCCCGTCGGCCCGCGCACGGCAAGACGGCCGACTTCGCCGACGGGCAATTCGTTCATGTCGTCATCGACGATCTTCGCTTCATAACCCGGCATCGGGTAGCCGGTCGCGCCGCCGCGCATTTTCTCTGGCGGGGCGGCGATGAAGATGTGCAGCATCTCGGTCGATCCCAGACCGTCGATGCAGGCAATGCCGGTCATCTGCTTCCAGGCCTCGAAGGTCGCCTTCGGCAAGGTCTCCCCGGCCGAGACGCAGTTGCGCAGGGATTTCAAGGCGTCGCCCTTGTGCGGCGCCGCTTCCTCGACCGCCGTCATCAGGGCGCGGTAGGCCGTGGGCGCGGTGAAGAGCGTGGTGGCGCCGAATTCCGGTATGGCGTCCAGCAAGGCGGGCGGCGACGCTTTCTCAAGCAGCACCGTGCTGGCGCCGAAGCGCATCGGGAACAGGACCAGCCCGCCCAACCCGAAGGTGAAGGCCAGCGGCGGGGACCCGATGAAGACGTCCTTGGCCTGAACCCGCAGGCAGTGCGGCGGGGCGGCATCGCAGATCGCCATGACGTCGCGGTGGAAATGCATCGTGCCCTTCGGCTTGCCCGTGGTGCCCGAGGTGAAGGCGATCAGGACCACGTCGTCGGCCGCCGTTTCCACCGGGTCGAAGTCGGTCGGCTTGCCGCGCATCAGGCTTTCCAATTCGGCCGCGGCGCCGGGCTCACCGGATCCGTTGAAGGCGCAGATGCGGTCCAGATGGGGGGAAGCGGCTTTCGCGCCTTCCATTTCCTCGATCAGGCGTTCGTCGCACAGCGCGAGCGAGATTTCCGCCTTCTCGATGATGACGCCGAGTTCCTTCGCACGCAGCAGCGGCATGGTGGCGACGACGACACCGCCGGCCTTCGCGACGGCGAACCAGCAGGCGACCATCATCGGGTTGTTGGCCGACCGCAGCAGAACGCGGTTGCCGGGCTTCAGGCCAAGATCGTCGACCAGGACATGGGCGATCCGGTCGGTCTGCGCCTTCAGATGCGCGTAGCTCCATGTTTCCCGCGGCGTGCGCAGGCAGGGCCGGTTGCCCCAGCCCTTGTCGATCGCCTTGTCCAGCAACTCGACCGCGCAGTTCAGGCGTTCCGGATACTGGAATTCCGGCCGGTCCAGAAGGAAGGTCGGCCACTGGTCCTGCGGCGGCAGATTGTCCCGCGCGAAAGTGTCCGTATGCGCCGTGTAGTGTCCCAACAGAGTACCCATCGCTTCAAACCCCCCGGTTCAAGCCCGCGCGGCGGCGTAATCGGCCAAGGCCTGCCGCGCGATCACCACTTTCTGCACTTCCGATGCGCCTTCGTAGATTCTGAGCGCGCGGATTTCGCGGTAGAGCGTTTCCACTGGATTCCCTGAGACGACGCCGTGCCCGCCGAAAATCTGCACCGCGTCATCGATGACATGCTGGGCTTCGTCCGTCGCGTAGAGTTTCGCCATGCTCGCCTCCCGCGTCACGCGCGGTGCGCCGCTGTCCTTGGTCCAGGCTGCGCGGTAGACCAGCAGGGCCGCCGCGTCGACGCGCAGCGCCATGTCGGCAAGCATGCCCTGGACCAGCTGCAGATCGCCCATCGGCGCGCCGAACAACCGGCGCGTGCCGGCCCGCTGCAAGGAAAGGTCTAGAGCCTTGCGGGCGAAACCGAGCGCGGCCGCGCCGACCGTGGAGCGGAAGACATCCAGGTTCATCATCGACAGTTTGAAGCCCTGGCCCGGTCCGCCGATCATCGCGGATTTGGGAATTCGGCAATTGTCGAAGGAAAGCGTGCCCAACGGATGCGGCGCGATCACGTCGATCCGCTCCGTCACC
>Ga0209692_10002508_pt1 | contig 19832 bp, 15 predicted proteins | sample tdDd472_FD_187129 | JGI IMG/M metagenome (GOLD analysis project Ga0209692, IMG submission 187129) | Marine sediment microbial communities from the Atlantic coast under amendment with organic carbon and nitrate - tdDd47.2 (SPAdes)... | ecosystem: Environmental > Aquatic > Marine > Coastal >... | reverse complement strand
ATGTTTTTATATTGGATTTTTCTTGTCGCCGAGCCCTTATACCCCCACAGTTCACGAGAAGTATAAAGGAGATGATCCTTGTTAAACTCAAATCCAAAAGAATAAGTACGATCTTTCTGCTTATATTTTTTCTGACCTTCATCAACTACGGCGTTATCAGACATATACCCTCCTATTTATATGGCGCACACCTAAACATAGGTATGATATAAGTTATGTGGTAACAGATAGATTTACGCATTGCAATCATCCTACGTCAATGGCAGTTCTTAATATCCCATCCTTCTTTAAGCGCAAAAAAATGCGCCTGCCAGTTTCCCGACAAGCGCAAAATTACAACTAATTAATGAGTAGGACTAGCGCTCTAGGCACATAGCGATACCCATACCGCCACCGATGCACAATGTCGCTAAGCCTTTTTTAGCATCGCGTTTTTTCATCTCATGCAACAATGTGACAAGGATACGCGTTCCAGATGCACCAATCGGGTGACCAAGAGCAATCGCTCCGCCATTAACGTTGACTTTTTCCATGTCAAACTTTAATTCCTTTGCAACTGAAAGCGCTTGCGCTGCAAAAGCTTCATTAGCTTCAACAAGGTCAAGATCATCAACACTCCAACCAGCTTTCTCAAGCGCTGCCTTTGTTGCAGGAATTGGGCCTGTTCCCATGATCGAAGGCTCTACACCGCGTGTGGCCCAAGACTTGATAGTTCCCAGAACTTCTAGTCCGCGTTTTTTAGCTTCGCTTTCGCGCATCAAAACAACTGCTGCTGCACCATCATTAATACCCGATGCGTTTGCTGCTGTTACTGTTCCGTCTTTCTTAAACGCTGGACGCATTTTCGCAAGGCCTTCCTGCGTTACACCTGCGCGTGGGAATTCATCTGTATCAAATGTTACAGTTTCTTTGCGCTTGGGAACTTCTACAGGAACGATCTCATCTTTAAAGCGACCTTCATTCATAGCCTTTTCAGCTCTGTTTTGAGAAACTGCAGACAAAGCATCTTGCTCTTCGCGGGTAAGACTATATTGTTCTGCAATATTCTCAGCTGTAATACCCATATGATAGCCATTAAAGATCTCCCACAATCCATCAAGGATCATAGAGTCTTGCATCTTTGCATCTCCGAATTTAACAGCCGAGCGCAAATGCATAACATGAGGCGCTGCGCTCATATTCTCTTGACCACCAGCAACTACGATGTTCACATCGCCACTAAGTATGCCTTGCATACCTAAAGCCACTGAACGCAAGCCAGATCCACAGACCTGATTAACTGTCATAGCTGTCTTTTCTTTTTCTATGCCAGCTTTTATTGCCGCCTGACGTGCAGGGTTTTGCCCACATCCGGCAGTTAAAACCTGCCCCATCAACACTTCATCAACATCAGCGCCTTCCAGCTTAGCATCTTTCATAACTGCGCTGATAACGCATGCACCAAGTTCATGTGCAGGAAGAGAGGAAAGCCCTCCGCCTAAGGTTCCAATTGCAGTTCTCTTAGCTGCAACAATTACTACAGGGTCTGTCATTGTCATACCATCCGTTAAATATCAATTGAAAAAATCGGCGCAGACTCGCGCCTCTTGCGCCTGATTGTATTAAAGACGCACGAACATAATATATATATCAGTAAATATATCAACCCCATGAACCAAACACGTTATGTTTAAGCCCGAAAACGCCTGCTATTTTATACAATGTTGCTTATTCGCATAGCCACTGATGCAACGGACGCCATACTTCCTCCACTGCGTTCCCGCCAACTATCAAACCAACATGACCTATATTGGGTGCTATTATGTGACGGTGATCTTGCGGTATCTGATCATATAGCGCGTGCGCATTAGAAAAAGGCACAAGACTATCTTTGCGCGCAGCGATAACTAGACAAGGAAGGTCAAACCTCGCTGGGTTAATACGATGGTCATCAACATACCAAACCCCTTCTGCAGGTGCATTATCGAGGAACCAGTTTTGAATACATTCGTGCGCAATACGTCCGGGAAGATCCACTCCATCATTAAGCCAATCTTCTGCGCTAACGAATAGCCTTGTTCCGGGTGCGCTATCATCCATAGAAACAAACCGGACAAATTTTTGCACCGCGCTACGTGCCCCAAGAGCCGCGAACAGGTTTTGCGTATTCTCTTTTGGCAAGTACCCCTTCTTTTCGATTATTGGCGTGACAACAGGCGCCCAATTACGCACCATTTCTGCAAGCTCCTGATGCTCTTCCGGCGCAGTACTTTTCTCCTGCTCTGCATTAACATCTAGCTCACTAGTATGAAAATCCCACGGCGTTGCAAGAAATACTGCTTTGCGCACAGATTTGCGCACAATATGCATACCGCCAGCGAGTAATGTCCCACCCATACAATACCCTAGCACATCAATAGGACATTCATGTTGATCCGCCAGCACTTCTATAGCCTTGCACATCTTATTTCGAATAAGCTGCGCCATTGATAAGGATACGTTTTCCTTACGCTCGACAACAAGATCTCCCCAATCCAAGAGATAAGATGGAACACCGTTAGCGTTCAGCCATCTTAAGAAAGAGCGCTCCTGCGCAAGATCGAGAATATATGCTTTATTAATAAGTGAAGGAATAAGCAGCAATGGTGCAGATTGAGACTCCGCCACTGAGGATGATTCTCCATCGGGTTTTAAGATCTTAACTGTGCCGTCCTGCCATATCTTTTGCGTCTTAAGACGTTCCTGATGATGCCCGTGATTCTGATACCTCTGTATACCACGTATCATTTCAGTAAGTTGCTCCTGCGAAAATCCTGCGGCTCCTTGCATTATTAAATCCTGCATACCCTTCGCATTTGCAGCAGCCAGCCCCAGATACACCAATAATGAATGTGGTCCTTCACGCATAAATTGTCCTTTTAGTAACTTCTATATAATATTTTCATAACGCGCAGCATAGAAAAAATATTGCACTTTTTCCACACAATACTTTTCTTTTTTTATTTTTTGTGCATAATAACAATTATTCTGTATATACATTTAACAATAAATAGGTGCAACAATGGTCAAGGCTAAGAATAGCAAAGACGAGGCGACAGTCATAAAGAAATATGCCAATCGCCGCTTATATGATACAGGTCGGAGCAGCTACGTTACGCTGGAAGATCTTAGCGAAATGATTCAAGAAGGACATAATTTTGTCGTCCTTGAAGCAAAAACTGGAAAAGATATTACCCGCAGTGTTCTAACACAAATCATCGCAGATCAAGAAGCTGAAGATGAGACATTGCTGCCGACAGACTTTATGCGTACCCTAATTAGCTTCTATGGTAATAATATGCAGTCCATGGTTCCTAGTTATCTTGAGCAAACTATGAATGTATTCAAGCAAAACCAAGAAAAATGGCAAGAGCAATTTACAAAATCTTTCGAAGGTATGGGCATGTCGGGCATGGAAAATATGTTCCCACAAACTGTTAACTTTGAAGAAATCGCACGCAAAAACATGGAAATGTTTGAGCGCGCAATGAAAATGATGCCTCCGTTCAATATGGCCAACTATATGAGCAGTGATAGTAAAGACTAAGAACAGATTGGCTTTTTTACATTAGAACCCCGTAAAAAAGTCTTGAGCCATAAAAATTAGGGCTATGACGCATTCGTCACGGCCCTTTTTTGTTGGTCATCTTAATTTTTTCTCTACAACAAAAGATACTAACGGCTAACGCTTTCACCTAGAGGGGTAAGCTCTGTTGTAAGCAATGTTTCTGAATTTACTGCTTTATGATTAACGGCGAGGCGATCACCGAGCACTTCTCCAATACCACCTTTGCTTGCCAAATCTCCGGCGCCTTCTTTTGAGCTATTTTTTTCTTTCTTGCCTTCATCAAAGATCGGCAAGATACGTTCTGCGGAAGGATAATTTGCATCAAAGAAAGTGGCTCCGTTTTCATAGCTCCCTTCGTTTGAACCAGATTTAGTAACAGCGGCTTCAGGTTCCCCTCCTGTAGCTGGCTGAATTTTTCCTAAGGATACGTCATCACCAGTTTGCTCAGAAAGAAGATCTAGACGCGCTTTTAGTTCCTGATTTTCAAGTTTAAGCGCAGCAACTGAATTTTCGGCTTGTTGTTGCTTTTGCTCAAGTGTTTTGACGTGACGTTCAAAAATACTAGCTCTATGCACACCCGAAGAGGATGCCTGCTCCAACTCTTTATTTCGTGCCATTTCTTTTTGGTATTCCGCAATTTTGCGGCGATAAGCAATGTTGTTTTCCTTTTCCTTATCAAGGGCATCCGCTAGAGCTGAATTCTTTTTACGCAAAGAAGCCACATGTCCAGCGGCATTAGGTGTGCTACTTCTAGACAATTCAGCAAGTTCTACCGCTTTTGCCGCTAACATTTTTTTTATGTAAGCATCGCGCCTAGCAACATCTGTTTCAAGCGTTTTAACGCGCATCATCATTTCCTGCGCTGTCTTGCTGTCCAGAGAATGAGAGTTTTGCGCAAGATCTATTTTGTGTTGCAACGACGCGTTCTCAGTTAGCAATCTTTCCGCAGTCTTAGCAGCGTTATCAGCGGAATGTAAAGACTCACTTTGAGCTTTAATTGTGTCCCGCAAGCTCTCGTTTTGTTGACGCAACGCATCAATTTCCTCGCTGGATACACTAGACAAACCTTTTGTTGTCAACTCCACTTTAGCATGGAGCTCACGATTTTCTTCCTGTGCTTTCGATAAACGCTGCTTTAATAATTCAATCGCTCTTAGATTATTCTTATATGCCTCAGTCGCCTTATCTGCATTCTCGCCATAATTAAGCGTTTTTTTCGTTGTTTCCACCAGAGCCAGGCTCATCTCGTGGTTTTCTTTCTGCGCGTCGACCAACTCTTTCTTAAGAGAAGAAATCTCTGCATCCTTCTTGGCTAGCGCTGCGCCGTCGCCCAAAACGGTATTACCATCCAAAGCAGTCTTGTTCAAACTAGCTGACAGCTTGACCTTCTCGTTTTCGGCTTTAAGATCTTCAATTTGTTGCTGAAGCGCAACAATACGCTCGGCACCATTCCCACGCTGATTCAAAGCTTCTTTTAAAAGCTGATTTTCTTCCATATAAGTCTTTAAGACAGATGTATCATCCATGATGCCACCGCCCGCGCCTATTCCTGAATTGGCGTTAACATTAAGTTCCTCGACTTGTCGGCTAAGTTTTTGATTCTCCACTTTAAGCGTATTAACCTGCTGAACATAAAAGCTTGTTGAAGATCCCTGAATTCGGTTTTGTTCCAATTTCGCTGATAAGCGTTTATTCTCGTCAATCAACCCCAAGATACGAGGATCTGGAGCAGGCTTACCATAAGAAGTTTTTCCAGCGCGGATTAAGCTTATACTATTGCGTAATTGTTCATTTTGAGCCTCAAGTTTCTTAATACGCGAAATTAAGTGCCCGGTACTACGTGTTTGTACATCCAGGTTTTTTTGATCCCAGCCCACCTTTTGTGTTAACGAATTTTGTTCCATAAATTTATTCCATCCAGAACCACGCAGATCCATGGCAGAAGCGGAACTTGTCAGACACATTAACACAGTAACAGAAGCTATAATTTTACGCACAAGTCTATTCCTAGTTTTTTTATCCTAATAAAATAGTAAAAATATATTATTATGTTAAACGGGAAAACGCAAGAAAAATCAATCCCGATGTAGTCATAATCGGTTATATATAAGGTATTTTTACACAAAATCCCTACTAAAAGCGATGAAAAAATTATAGCGTTTTGTACTTTTTTTAAACAAAAATCTTAAGTTTCTGCGCTATGTGCCAGAGATGCTTCAAGAAATCTGTCTAGATCTCCATCAAGAACAGATTGACTTTGTGTGGTTTCAACATTGGTGCGTAGATCTTTTACCATTTGATATGGATGCAAAACATACGAACGTATCTGATGTCCCCAGCCAATATCACTTTTTTCGTTATGAGCTTGCGACTGCTCTTCCTCACGTCTCTTAAGTTCACGCTCATAAAGTCGGCCTTTAAGCATTTCCATAGCCGTGGCCTTGTTTTGATGCTGTGAGCGACCATTCTGACAAGCAGCAACAACTCCGGTAGGAATATGAGTAATACGCACAGCGCTGTCTGTTTTATTGACATGCTGGCCGCCTGCGCCACTAGATCTATATGTGTCAATGCGCAAATCTTTATCTTCGATTTCTATATCTATAGAATCATCAATCACCGGCGAAATGGACACAGAGGCAAAACTGGTATGACGACGCGCATTTGAATCAAAAGGAGAGATACGCACCAAACGGTGGACACCGCTTTCTGTCTTTAACCAACCATAGGCCTGCTGCCCTTCAATTTTAAGCGTCGTTGACTTGATACCAGCCTCTTCGCCTTCACTACGCTCTAACGTTACATATTTATATCCCTTGCTATCAGCCCAGCGCATATACATTCGTAAGATCATTTCGGCCCAATCCTGTGCCTCTGTACCGCCAGCTCCAGCGTTAACCTGTAAATAAGCATCGTTTCCATCTGCTTCACCGGAAAGCAGACTTTCAAGTCGTTGACGCCCTACTTGATTGCCTAAAGCTTCAATGGCGCGCTCTGTTTCTTGGAGAATTTCATCATCCCCCTCTTCTTCAGCCATTTCTATAAGGTCAGTATAATCTTTTACGGAAGTGCTTATTTCACGCACTGAAGCAATATTCTGCTCTAGATGAGTGCGCTCACGCATAAGTTTTTGGGCATGGGTTGGGTTTGACCACAGTTCAGGGTCTTCGCTTAGAGCATTGAGCTCATCCAAACGTAGCAGGGCATTATCCCAGTCAAAGACGCCTCCGTAGAAGTGAAAGGGTTTCTTCAATATCCGAGATAATTACTTCTATTTCAGCGCGCATATTTAAGGTCTACTTTCTTAGCTATTACGTATTTTGTAAAGTTTTGAAGTATAAACACAAATAGGGCATAATTTACAGGCGAAAATCAAGGTAATATGTCCCTAAAGAATCTTCCACGTTTTTTTCACACGCTTCAGTTTCTTGTGTGACGCAGAACTAAAATCTGTTTATAACCAACAAAAACCTTAAAAAAACCAAACTAAACTTTACATTCCGATTTTCTGAGGATACATAATTAATGTGTTGATTAAGAATCAAAATATCGGTTTGCCTGTTGTATTAAGGTGCAAAAAAACTGATAATACTGAGACGATGCGTTACTATATTAGGGAGCTAAAATATGAAATCCGTGCGTAATCTTGTTCTGACAGCTGGCATTCTGGCACTAGGTGGCTGTACGATGTATGACACCTACAGTGAGGTAGAGGCGCTTAATGAAGCACAGCCTGTAGGAAGCCCATTCACTCAAGCTCTAGCCGGAGAGTATAAAGCTTTTGCTAATGAGCAATTGGATAAAATGATGGATTATCCTGATGCTTTGCACTTTGCCCGAAAAGGTTTGGCTGCAGCCTCTGGTGAAGCCGTAATGCCTGAGCCTGTTACTGACTGGAATTTAAGCGAAAAGCATATCAAGGAACTAGCCGCAGCGCGCGGACGCCTTGTAATAACATTTGATTTGGGTGGCCGAGAAATTGCTCCATCCACAGCGGCCTTGGCCCAAGCCAAATATGATTGCTGGATCGAGTCTCAGGAAGAACACTGGGTTGTTGAAGAAGCGGTTGATTGTAAAAGTGACTTTATGAATTCAGTTGCCGAGCTTGAAGGCCTTGTTCAACAGACACCGCCTCCTGCGCCAGAGCCTGTAGAACCTCCTCCAATGGTTCCTGAAGAAGCTATGTACCTTGTATTCTTTAACTGGGATGCATCAAGTTTAAGCTCTGGAGCAAAGAATGTTTTGGATGCTATCGCTCAAGAGGTAATGAAAAACCCACCAGCACAACTTGTTATTGATGGTCATGCAGATACATCAGGTAGCAAAGAATACAACAAGCGCCTTGCATTTAAACGTGCTAATGCGGTGCGAGAATCTTTGGTTGAGCGTGGCGTAAGCGAAAGTCTAATGGTCGTTGAAAGCAGCGGAGAAGAAGAGTTGCTTGTTGAAACATTGGATAATGTTCGTGAGCCAGCTAACCGTCGCGTAAACATCTCCTTCCGCTAAGGCGTTTTGAGATATTTAAATGACATGTAGAATATAAGGAGCGCTATATAATTATGGCGCTTCTTTTTTATATGTCGGTTTTATATAACGTGGATATTTACTGCCTTTAGTATAGAGCAAAAAAATACTATTATTTTAAAAGCCTAAAAGATGCAAAGGGAATGAACCAAAGACATGAATATCCGACCAATTCTTTATGTAGAAGGACTTTTACTTTCCATTTTGTCGATAAGTATGGCCTTTCCAATGTTGGCGGATATGTATTACGGTTATGATGACTGGAAAGTCTTTTTTGTTTGTATCATTATCACCGCTTTTTTTGGTAGCGCACTGGTGCTTAGTAACCAAGGAATGCGGTTTAATATATCTACACGCGAAGCTTTTATCCTGACCAATACGACTTGGATTATTCTGCCGGCTTTTGGCGCACTGCCCTTTTGGTTGTCTTCTTTAAATATGTCAGTAACTGACTCATTTTTTGAAGCTATGTCAGGCATAACGACTACCGGATCTACCGTAATTACCGGACTAGATCATGCGCCAACCGGGATTTTGTTGTGGCGTGCTATACTCCAATGGCTAGGCGGCATTGGTATCATCATTATGGCGATGTCTGTCTTACCCTTTTTAAAAGTTGGCGGCATGCAAATATTTAAAACAGAGCTGGCGGAAAATGAAAAAGCTATACCCCGCTCTAGCAAATTTGCCAGTTCTATAGCCATTATATATATCATCTTAACAGCGCTTTGTGCCTTAGGATATCTAGCCGCTGGGTTAAATATTTTTGATGCAATAGCCCACGCCATGACAACAATTTCTACGGGTGGCTTTTCGACCTTTGATGCATCTTTCGATCATTTTAAAAGCACCGGACCTTCTATCGTGGCCATTATTTTTATGACGCTCGGAGGCATTCCTTTTGTTCTTTACCTTAAAGCGGTTAAAAGCTCCCCCTTTATTATTATTAAAGACACTCAGGTTCGCTGGTACTTATACATTATTGCTATTTCTGCTTTATCCATGGCACTATATTTAACAATTACACAGAATATTTCTTTTCCAAAATCAAGCTATCTATCGTTATTTAATGTGATTTCCATTATGACCGGCACAGGATATGGCCATAGTAATATCGGTCATTGGGGCGGTTATGCCATTACAATGTTTCTTTTTCTTATGGCTATTGGCGGGTGCGCTGGATCAACGTCTTGTGGAGTAAAAATATTTCGCCTTCAAGTTCTATATAGCATTATAAAAGTTCAGGTTAAACGTTTGTTACACCCCAATGGGGTCTTCTTACCGCATTATAATGAAAAACCTTTATCAAAGGATGTGCCGACGTCAGTTATGGGATTTTTCTTTGTTTATGCACTAGGGTTTGCGGTTCTTACCCTCGCTCTAACTTTTGTAGGTCTGGACTTCATGACAGCGATATCTGGAGCCATGAGTTCAATTTCGAATGTAGGCCCGGGACTTGGCGAAATTATTAGCCCAATAGGCACCTATCAATCTCTTCCTGGAAGTGCCAAATGGATATTATGCGCCGGCATGATTTTAGGCAGACTGGAGCTTTTCACTATTCTAGTGATGCTTTCTCCTAGGTTTTGGAAGCATTAGCCCTCGGATATTATTAAAACTCAGCTTCCTGAGTTACTTTCTCACGCGGTCTTAGAATACTAAACTTTTCATTAAATATCTTACGCAAAGCTATATCCAAATCGTCAATCATATGATCCATAGCCTGCATTTCAAGTTTCTCACGCTCTACTAGTGAAACATGCTCGGAGATATAAATGTCGCGATATACTGTCAGACTTTGATTTTGCCAATCAATACCACGCACACCATGGGCACTCAGATCGAGAGTAACGCTCACACGATAATGATCTTTTTGATCCAACCCGATAAATGCCCCTACAGCATTGTCAGACTCAACGCGCTCATGGGTAATATTCACAGAACTAATTTTTACGTTCAGTTTCCCCTGAGAACCAGCGGCCTCAAAACGGCTACTAAGGTAATCCATTACAATACGGCCAGGATCTGCTATAAATCCTTCAGCCTGATACGAAGTACTATCCACACCCAGCCCAACAGGCTCATACGAAGCAACATAAAGCGGATAGGCTTTGACATGATTGAAGGTAATTTGTGGCAAAGGCTCTCCATTTTGCCCAAAAGATGTACACCCACCCAGCACTAATGTTCCCAATATGACCAATGCACGTTTCATTCTTCGCAACACTCCTTGCCTATTTCTACTTTTTTGTATGCTTACTTAAACCTTAAATTTTATTTATTTGCTATCTTACGCAAAAATTCATCTTTTTTAAACGTATAAGTTTTGCTGCAAAATTCACATGTCATTTCTATTTTTCCATCAATTGCCATATGCTCAATATCATCTACAGACATGCCTGTTATAATATTTTCTATACGCTCAGAGTTACATCGGCATCCCCAAGAGAGATCTTTACGTTCATAAACGCGCACGCTCTCTTCATGGAACAAACGAAAGAGAAGGTCGTTACTATCCAGATCAAGTGAAAGCAGCTCATCATCTTTGCAGCTTTCTTGTAATACCATCGCTTTACGCCAATCATCTTCGTTTGTATTATCTTTACCGGCGCTTTCATTACCACCATCTTCTGGCATATGTTGCAGCATAATGGCTCCAGCGCGCCATTTACCCTCGCGTTTTCCGATTGCCATTTTTATACCAGTACCAATTTGCTCGGACTGAACAAAATAATGCTGCGTACATTCACTGATGGTCTTGCCATTTAACGCGACAATCCCCTGATAGCGTTCAGTATGCTCTCCCTGATCAACGGTAAAAGCCAAATGACCTTTTCCCAGATACCCAATAGGATAGGCATTTTTTCCGACATGGATATCTTTATTATATGAAGCGCAGCCACGTATTACTCTCTGGCTTGTCACATCAGAAACCACCATTTTTATCGGGCCGTCACCTTGCGCTTGCAAAGTGAAAATGCCCTTATATTTGAGCATAGCTGAGAGCAATGCACATAATGTAATTGTCTCTGCCGTCAAATTTGCAACAGGAGCAGGGTAATTATGCGCATCCAAAATATCATCAAGCACCGATCCCAAACGTACAATTCGTCCGCGGATAGAAGAGCTTTCAAGCTGGAAAGACTGTATAAAATTATCGTTTATCATTTTTCTTTAAAAACAATGTTGATTTATAGTAATCACCTCGGCAAACTTTAGGGTGAGGCTTTCATATTACTTAAATTAAGTCATTAAAAACATGTCATACCATAAAGCAGATAACGCAAAGAACAAGTCTGAAAACGCAAATATCGGGCATAAATCTGGTAGTTTTCATGGCAACGGACGCAAAAAAACGCCTAAAAAAATTAGCCCCACCTATCTGCATAATTCTGGACTATATTATCTTGAGCGTTTTGCAGCTAGCAAAGCCCATTTTAAGGACGTCATGATACGCAAAGTTAAGCGCTCTTGCATGCACCATAAGGAGCAAGATTATGATGCTTGCGTAAAAATGGTAGGCGAGCTTGCTGATAAATTTGAGAATTGTGGCCTGCTTAATGATGAAATATATGCAAATGCTCTTGTGTCTACGATGCGGCGCAAAGGACTATCACGCCGAGCTATCCAGATCAAAATGCGCGGTAAAGGCATAGCTTTAGACCAAGCATCACAGGCTCTTGAAAAACTTGATATACACTCTTATGAAACGCGTGAAGATGCAGAGTTTTCCGCAGCGTTGACGCTGGCACGCAAAAAGAAAATTGGCCCATATTTTATTGGGGATGAACAAAATGAACAAAAGTCTTTAGGCATTCTGGCGAGAGCAGGCTTTTCCTATGATGTTGCACGACGCATCCTTGATATCTGTCCAGATGCATTAGAAGAATTTTCTAATTAATATAGACACCTTATTATATGCAGCATCTTATGCATCTTCACCTCGCCACAGCACATCTTGTTCTTCATTAATTTTTTCATTGCCTCTTATAACACGCTGCACAGGAAAAATAAGCGTTACTGTTGTGCCAATTGATTTTTCAGACAAAATCTCCACACTTCCTTCGTGAACATCCATAATTGCCTTAGACAGAGAAAGTCCTAGACCAACGCCAGATGATGACCTGTCGAGCGAATTATCCAACTGTCCGAAGGGAGAAAGAGCTTTCTTTATTTCATCGGATCCCATTCCTACCCCTGTATCAGTAATAGAAAAGCGAAATGTGCCATCTGTATCGTAATTCGTAAATAACGTGATACGTCCACCATTTGGTGTATATTTAATCGCGTTTGAATAGATATTACCTACAACCTGTTTAACCGACAGCTCTTCACCAACCATATGTGGTAGTTTTGTGCAGTGATTAATAAGATCAATATGTTTTTCTTTTAAACGAGAATCATACAGTTCAATCGTTGATTGGACTACGCCTTCAAAAACAAATTCGCTTTCGTTTAAATCATGATTTCCTGTCTCAATTCTCGATATATCAAGTATTTCATTGATAATTTTAAGCAGCCCCCTTCCGCTTTTATTGATATCAATTGAATATTCCTTATAGGCATCCTGTCCCAACGCCCCCATAACTTCCCTTTGCATGATATCAGAAAATCCAATAATCGCATTAAGCGGCGTTCTAAGTTCATGACTCATATTGGCTATAAACTCGGATTTTGCCCGACTTGCCATATCAGATTGTATCTTAGCCTCCATCAAGGCGAGATCGGCTTCTTTACGTTTTGTAATATCTTCCATTGAGCCCTCAAAATACATAACATTCTGCTGCTCATCCTTAACCACACGGATATTCTCCCGCACCCATATTTTTTGTTCATCTTGTCTTAAGATCTGACTTTCATAACCAAAAATCTGTTCCTGTGTAACCAACGTTTTTATAAAAGCGTTTCGCGCGCCTTTATCGGGATAGACCATACCACTGGCATTTTTGATTCTACGTAGCATCTCTTCCGGGCTAGCATAACCAAGTATCCTAGCCATAGCTGGATTAGCGCTCAAATACATACCTTCAGGCGTTAATTGGTACAACCCACCTGCTGCATTTTCCACAATTGTACGATATTTTTTCTCAGCTTCGGCTAAAGCCCGCTCTGCTCGTCGGCGCTCTTCCACGTCTGTGATTGTGCCAACAACACGCAAATTTTTGTTTTCGTCTTGACGAATCATGGATACAGCAAGCTCTACAGCTCTGAACGTCCCATCAGTAATACGCAACCTTGTAAAAGCGCGATAAGCCTGCTTTTGCCCCCTAACCAACATTTCAAAGTCATTGCGCTGTTTTTCCTGATCCTGCGGATGAAACATCGAAAACAGATTACCGCCACGCGAACGCTCAACTTCAAAGCCTGTAATGTGCTGCCAAGCAGCACTCAGAAACATCACAGTCCCTTCAATATCAGTCTCAAAAATAATATCTCTAACCGCATCAATTATTGCACGGTTATCACGCTCAGCAAGTGCCAGAGCATCATTCAAACGTGAGCGTTCAGATATTTCTGATTGTAATTCATAGTTTTTTTGCTCCAACCGGCGGTTAATCTCAGCAAGTTTTTTGGCCTGTTTATTATTGTTACGCACAAAAAGCGTACCTATAAACGTAAGCACCAAACCAAAGAAAAGAACGATGTAAGGAATTTTTTCCAACAACAATACATTTTTTTTCTTGGCAAATTCTAGAATGATATTCCATTGCCTATCCCCAACAAAAAAATCATATTTTTGCTGCAATTTTTGGTTATCATTCGGTTTTCCTACTTTTGAATTACGATTCATATGGAATAAACGTTGATTAGATTCCTTATCACGAATCGTAATGCGGAGAACCGATCTTTCCTCTGAAATAAGATTCTGGTCAAAAAGTAAAGCTGCACGGCTTACCCCAATAACCATTCCTTTTTTGCTATTATTTCTCTTAACAGTCATTATAAAAGAAAAAGAGCGTACCATAGTATTTGGATTATCATTTTCCTGATAGTAATCCATCCCCTCAAAGTTAGAGATGAATCGCAACTTTTCATTTTCAAAAAAGCCCTTACGCACCAGACGATTAATAAAACGTTGACTAGGCACAAGACGGTATTTAGCCTGTGTTACCGTGTTGCTATTACTTTCAGATATTGTCCGAAACTTCCATACACCAGGGCTTTGTTCATATAGCCATAAAAGCTGATCAAAATGATTTAAGTCCGATATATTGCGCCTAATACTTGCAACAAGGAAATCTTTGTCATTACTTTGTGATAATTCAATAATACTAGCGACGAGGCGCATAGAATTTTCAAGACTGGAAATACCTTCAACCAAAGCTCTACCAGCCTCATCAGAGGTGCGCTTATAATCCTCAATTGACATTCCATTGATAAAATAGCCAAAAACCAAAAACGCTGTAACAGTTATAATTAGACCATTTAAAAGGACCATTACCTGCGCAAGGCCTGATGTTAACCACACCATCCTCTTATTATTGTTCTTCTTAGTTTTCTTCGGATTTATAATTCCAATAGCCTTTCTCTAGTTTCTCCAGAGATACAGTGCTTTTTTGTATCACTTATTGGGCACTGACAACGTATTTAATTATAACGTGCTTACCTTTTATAACAACAAAGGAATAGCTCTTATAGATAGTTCTCCAATGAATATTTATGAATGCTTTTCCTTTACGCTTGACGTAATATGTACAAAATAATAGTTTCAGCAGTGCAGCATAATTTTTTTAACATTTAATTGAGGCATATGATGTCAAACAACGATAGTTTTATACCGCCATTTTCTAACGAAACCTTTTTTAGCCTAATGGAAAAATATAACGGCATGCCTAGTGCTTTCCGAAATCTTATTGATATACAGGTTGAGAACATGCGCTCCATTGGAAAAGTGCAACAATCTTCACTGAAAGACATTCAAGATATTGCTTCGCGCCAACAAAATATTTTTTCCCAAATCATTGAGAAAACTACGACAATGGCTAACGATCTGATTGAAAATCCCGATCCTAAAACCGCTTTAAAGATGAGCGCTGATAATATTCAAAAAAGCTATGAAACAGCCATGACCAGCGTTAACGAGATTTCTGATCTTCTTCACAAATCTAGTATTGAAACAAATAACATTCTCAGAGATAGCGCCAAACAAAGCTTAAGTGAGATTCAAAGCGCACAACAAAAAGTCGGCAACGCGTCTTAACTCTATATTTAAGAAAGTATTTCTTAAATATATCAGGCTTGCTAAATTGGCAAAGATATATGAACAGCCAAGCCCCCTCGGGGGCTTTTTTGTAACCAAATTTCTCCGCCATGTGCATGAACAATATCCATAGCGATTGGCAGCCCTAATCCTACGCCACCCGTTTCTTGATTACGAGAGCTATCCACACGATAGAATGGTCGGAAAACGTCGTCTAGTTTATCCTCATCAATACCTGGGCCATCGTCTTCTATAATTATTTCAACTTCTTTCTCAGAATTCTTCTCCAATGTAATCCATATATAAGTGGAATACTTCATGGCGTTACTAATAATATTTGTCAGGCATCGTTTAAAAGCTACCGGACGCAGCATAGGGGTGAAACTTAATTCATTGAGATTAAGGTCAACACCGCACCCAAGACGTTTAGCGGCAAACGTGACATCATGAAGGAGACTCTCCAGCGACGTGCGCGCAGATTTCTCCCGCCCTCCTCCACGCACAAAATTTAAATAACCGTCAATCATTTTTTCCATGTCCATAATATCTTTTTTCATTTCATAGATATCGGGACTGTCTCCCATCATGGCCACTTGTAATTTCAAACGTGTGAGTGGTGTTCTCAAGTCATGCGAAACCCCGGCCAACATTTCTGTGCGTTGCGAAATCTGGCGTTGAATGCGTTCTTTCATTTCAACAAAAGCCTGCCCTGCTTGGCGAACTTCTTTTGCACCCTCCGTCTTAAAATTACGAACTTCCCGCCCTCTTCCAAAATGTTCTGCGGCAATAGCCAGACGTCTTATGGGGCGGATTTGATTACGCATAAACAAAACAGCAATAATCAAAAGAACCGTTGAAGCGGCAAACATCCAAAGCAAAAAAATGTAAGTAGTTGAAGAAAATAAACGCCGCTGAGGAATATCAATATTAAAAACTCCTTGCGTTAACTGCACACGTACACTTACCCACTTTTCTTTAAAATCAACATTAATTATGTATGGCACACTTAGCTGCTCACCAAGTTCCCTATCGAGAGTTTCTTTTATCATTGCCGCCCAGCTTATTCCCGATGCATTTTTTTGTGGAAACGAATCCGGCAAAGTAGCTTCTGGCTCAAAGGTGGCGAGTAAATCTAATTTGTTTGCCATCGCATCTACTAGGTTTTTGTGTGCTATATCTTCACTGCCATCACCTTGCTCCATGCTGCTAACTAGCAGAGATATTTCTCCAGCCACAGCAAAAGCAAGCCGAGAGGTGACTTTACTCCAATGACGATCAAAAAATATTGTAGTTACAATTACCTGAATAAGAACAATAGGTACAATCAGAATTAATATAGAGCGAAAGAACAACGTTTGCGGAAGGAACCGTTTTATTATTCCTCTGCGCTTCAATTTTTTGTTTTTGTGTCCGCTGCGTTCCGATACGCTGCGGCTTGTTTGTTGTTTCTTGTTCATAACATTTTAATTTCTGGACTACCTTAATTCGCCCTTACGCCTGTTCAGCACGCAGCAAGTACCCCTTCCCGCGTACTGTCTGCAGATACTTGGGCATTTTTGTATTCAACTCTATTTTCCTTCGCAGCCGCGTTACCTGAACATCAATCGTACGCTCTCCTGCGTCCAATCCACAGCGTTCAGCTAGATCATCTCGGCTTACCGATTGACCTGCGCTCTCTGCCAAAGCGCGCAGCAAATTGGCTTCAACTGATGTAAGTCTAACCTCGTTACCTTCCTGCGTTGTATCACTAAGCTCATCGTAGCGTGGATCGAAATACCATACACCGATTTGATAACCATGAGCATCCTTTACTTCATGACGAGTGCGCCGCAAAATAGATTTAAGCCTTAACACCAGCTCTTTTGGCTCAAAAGGCTTGGGCAAATAATCATCGGCACCAACTTCAAATCCAGATATCCTGTCTTCTACTTCTCCTAATGCTGTAAGCAGCAAAACCGGAATATTATTCCCTTGCTCCCTAAGACTTTGCGTAAATTCTAGACCGGTCTGGCCGGGCATCATCACATCGACAATCAGCGCATCGAATTCAAAGTTTTGCATTATTTCGCGCGCTTCATCGGCATTTTGTGCACTTAACACCACATAATCATGGTCACGTAAAAACCGTGAAACCAGCTCACATATGCGCTTATCATCGTCGATGACAAGGATATGAGCTTTGCTTGTTTGTTTGTCTAAATCCATCTTTAATTACGCCAAGAGCACCTAATAGCGCCTGTTTGCTAGAAAATTAATCTCCCCGAAGATACATTTATTCTCGACAAAAGAGAACAAGATTAATAGTAATAAGGTAAGAACAAATAAAAAATTTAGTAAAAGAAAGGCGAAAAACAATGGCTGATGGTGATGTACCCTTTGATCAACGTGATGGTTTTATATGGATGGACGGCAAAATTGTTGAGTGGAAAGACACGAAAGTCCATGTGCTTAGTCACGGTATGCACTATGGCAGCGCTGTTTTTGAAGGGGAACGCATGTATAACGGCAAGATTTTCAAATGCCGCGAGCACTCCGAGCGCCTACATAATTCTGCCAAGATTCTTGACATGGAAGTTCCTATTAGCGTTGAGGAGCTTGATAAGCTTAAATATGAAGTTTGTGAGAAAAACGGTTTAAAAGAAGCTTATGTTCGCCCTATTGCTTGGCGTGGTGGTGAGCAAATGGGTATATCCGCTCAAAAAACAAGAACACATCTAGCTATAGCTGCATGGAGTTGGGGTACATATTTTGATGCAGAAAAACGAGACAAAGGTATTTCCCTTAAAACTGCGAAATGGCGCCGTCCACCTGCAGAATGCGCTCCAACACAAAGTAAAGCTGCAGGACTATACATGATTGCTACGCTTTCCAAACACAGCGTGGAGCGTGAAGGATATGACGATGCATTATTCCTGGATCACCGTGGTTATGTGTCCGAAGCTACTGGTGCTAACCTTTTTGCGATCAAAGACGGCAAGCTGATCACACCTACGCCGGACAATTTTTTGAATGGACTTACCCGTCAGACTGTTATCGAACTAGCCGAAGAACATAACATCCCTGTTGAAGTTCGTCATATTATGCCCGATGAGCTTGGTTCATTTGAAGAAATTTTCCTTACCGGGACAGCTGCTGAGGTAACGGCAGTAGGTAAGATTGATGAACATAGCTACACAGTTGGGCCCGTTACTCGCAAGCTACGCGAAGCTTATGAGGCATTAGTTAGAAGCTAATATAAATAGGCACAGCCCCTCGGCACCTTAGAATTTGACTTATTTTACTGGAAATTTTATACTTTACAGTAATAAGAATAATTGTCGGTTACTTGTAAAAAGTAAACCGAGGGGTTTAAAATGGCGGAAACAGACAAAATTGCTGATAATTTCAGGAAGACTAATGGCCTTGATAAAGGAAGCGTCGATGAGCTTCTTGCATATAAAAAGGCTCTTGGCGAGAGCATAAGCAAATCTCCGGAAATTCTTAAAGGACGCGCCAGTTCTGAAGAAGTTATGTATTCAGACCCTTCAAAACCTGAATCTTCAAACCCTCTGGATGAGTCCTTTTTGTACGCCCTAGATCATTACGTTTTTGATGACAACAGAAAAGACCAGCTTCATGGACAAGGCGCTTTACGCGAAGAATTTAATAAACTGCCTCAAAACCTTCGGGATGTTATTAGTACAAAACAAGCGCTATTTAATGAAGTTGCCCCATTTTCTGAAGAACATAACAAACAACAGATAGCAACGCTGAAAATTGCCGAAAAAGTTTTAGGCACTGGCGATGAAGATGAAGAACCTTCTTTTGGTAAAGATTACAGGCTTAAAATTGACGCTGATACAAGCCGTGCCTTGAGGGACTACTTGGAAGAAGTTAAAAACTCCGGTGAGATGGAAGATGGATTTGAGCCGCGTATTTTCGATAAAAATGCTAAAGATGCTCTGGACAAGCTAGTAAGGATACGAACAACAGAAGCCGGATTAAACCGCGGTGAAGCTAACAACCTTATGGTTCATTTATTAGGCATGGGAAACAATACCAACACTTTGTTTGCTGGCGCGTCCGATGAAGATAAAGCGCAAATTCAAGCCTTGGGTAAAGCGATAACTATGCGCAACCTGATGAATTTGATCGTTACCGGGCAAACACCTAGCGGTGCCAAAGGAGCTCCAGCTCGTGCAGAAGTTACTTGGGACAAGCCTTGGACAAATGATGATTCAAGGGATCTGTTCTTTAGCGAAAGAGTCTACAAAACCCTCTATAAGGAAAAACCTCCTTACAATGAAGGCCCACTTACAACAGATGTTCTTTTCAATAAAAGAGGTTACAGCGAAGACCAATACGCCATATTAAAAGAAGCCGCAAAAAAAGCGCTTGATATTGATCCTGATGGCACCAATTATGTAATTTCCGAAATGCAAGTCGGCCAGATTGCTATTGAAATCATGAAGATCAGAGCCGAGCAAGTGTGGTGCATAGACCATGAGGGCGAGTTTGATCCAAAACAAGTTCATGCCATGA
>Ga0209692_10002503_pt1 | contig 19877 bp, 16 predicted proteins | sample tdDd472_FD_187129 | JGI IMG/M metagenome (GOLD analysis project Ga0209692, IMG submission 187129) | Marine sediment microbial communities from the Atlantic coast under amendment with organic carbon and nitrate - tdDd47.2 (SPAdes)... | ecosystem: Environmental > Aquatic > Marine > Coastal >... | reverse complement strand
TACACTGCTGGCGATTTTCTGGTTGAACAAGCTAACGGCATGGGCCGTGATTACTGGACCACCTGGAGTGGTTCTCCCGCCAGTGCTGAAGACCCAATGGTAACTGACGATGTAGCAGTTTCAGGTAGCAATTCAACTGTAATCGAAGGCACAAACGATGCTGTTTTACTTCTCGGTAACCAAACAGTAGGTACACATGTTGTTAACTTCAATATTTACATTCCTACAGGATTTTACGGGTATTTTAACCTCTTACAGGATTTTGCTGGTACAAACAGCCAGTGGGGCATGCAGGCCTATTTTGATGCTGGTGGTTTAGGTTTGGTTGATGCAGGTGCTGCAGGAGCCGGAACCTTTACATACAGCTACGACACCTGGACCTTTGTTGAACTTATCGTTGACCTGGATAGTGACTGGGCAGAAATGTATGTTGAAGACGACCTGATTGTTGAATGGGTATGGAGTTCAGGATCTTTCGGAACAGGAACCCTCAACCAACTGGGAGCGATGAACCTTTATGCCTGGGCCGAAAACGGAACACCAAAAGCCTACTTCGATGACATCGACTATTACCCGGTTACAGCTACAGAGATTTACGAAGACTTCGAAGCCTACAATGCCGACGACTACCTCGTAGAACAAGCCCTCGCGATGGGCCTTGATTACTGGACTTGCTGGAGTGGTGATGGCGGAGCCGGAACTGCAGAAGATGGTACTGTATCAACCGAACAAGCCTATATGGGCGACAACTCAGTGCTTTGCGACGGAACCAACGACTTTGTAATGTTGTTTGATGACAAAGTAGCCGGTAAATATTCTGTTGACTTTTACATGTATATTCCTGATGGCTTCGTAGGTTATTACAATCTGCTTCAAGCCTGGGCTCCAGGTGGAACTGGTGCAACATGGGGACTCGAGATTTACTTTAACCCCGGTGGAATCGCCGAAATCACCGCAGAAGGTGTAACTGGTGTTGATATTTTCAACTATTCGTATGACCAGTGGATCCATGTTGAAAACATTATCAACCTGAATATGGACGAAGCCACATTGATCATTGATGGCAACGAAGAATTTACCTGGGAATGGAGCGTTGGAGCTTCAGGTGGTGGAATCAACCAATTGGCAGCCATGGACATTTATGCTGCTGCAACCAACGGAACACCCTATTTCTTTATAGATGAGATTCAGTTTATCGAACTTGAGCCACCTTCAGGGCCTCCAACCATTGCTGTAGACCCAACTTCATTCAGCGTAACTCTGGATGCAAACCAGACAATGGATGAAATGCTCACCATCTCAAACTCAGGTATTGCTGAACTGGAATGGGATGCATTTGTACAATTCCCAACCCTGAGTAAAGGTGTTGCACAATCAGCTACACGTTCAGCCTCAGCAAATACACCGGAATACAAATCAGTGGAAATTCCACAAACAAGTATGACCATCGGTGCAGGTGAGCTTTATCCTGGTCTGTCAGATGATGTGATTCTTAACTACGACGGCGAAAATTCCAGCGGAGTAGGTTTAACCAATGGCGGAACATTCCAGGTAGGAGCAAGATTTACTTCCGATATGACCGGTTCATATATTGGCATGGAAGTCACCGAAGTGGATGTTTTTGTTTATGATGTTGTAACCGCTTCAAAGATTATCATTTATGGACACGGAAGTGCAGATGCACCAGGAGCAATGCTTGCAGAGCAAGACTTTAGTGCACTTGTAGGATGGAATACCGTAGTATTGAACGATGCTGTTGTACTCAGCGGTGGAGACCTTTGGGTAACCGCAGAATTGACCCACGATATCGGATTATTCGTTGCAGGTAACGATGCAGGCCCACACACCACCAACGGTGACTGGTTCAAAACAGGCGCCTCATGGGTTCCTATGCATGTTGCCAACCCTGCCATCGATGCCAACTGGAACATCAGGGCAAAAGCCGTAGGCGAACCCTTTGATGCATGGTTAACACTCGACCCCATGTCAGGAGAAACACCAGGCGGAGATGAGAGCGAAGTTACAGTAAGCTTTGATGCCTATGGTTTAACCAGCGGATCATACACAGCAAATATCATCGTCAATAGCAACGACCCGGCAATGCCACAGACCATCATTCCTGTTACCATGACAGTATCAGGAGGTAACCCACCTGTTGCCCTTGCTGAACTTACTTTTGAAGAGCAAAGCGACTGGTCCTTAACTTTCGATCCATGGTCAGTACTGGATGTCGACCAACAAACCACTTATGGATTTACCGGCATTACTTTCCCGGGAGCCTACGACCCGATGGCATACATCGCCTTTAACCCTGCAACAACTGATCCTCCAATGATCGACGATCCGGAGATTCAGCCCTATGCTGGTGAAAGGTTTGGAGCATGTATGGCTTCCACCGCAGCACCATGGAATGATGACTGGATGATTTCACCACAGGTACAGCTTGGAACAAGCTCAGTACTGAACTTTATGGTAAAATCATACACTGCCGATTATGGCCTTGAAAAATACAATGTAGGTGTTTCAACCACAGGTATGAATCCTGGTGATTTCGAATTACTCAACACAAGTGTACTTGAAGCAGAAGTGGCCTGGGTGGAAAAAACATTCGATCTGGCAGCTTACGATAATCAGCTGGTATATGTAGGAATCCAATGTATTTCACAGGATGCCTTTGTATTTATGCTTGATAACATCTTGGTAACTTCGGTAACAGGTATTGATGAAAATGAAATGAGTAACATCAGCATTTATCCTAATCCTGCTACAAATTTCGTAAACATCGAAAGTGAAGTTCAGATCAACTCAATCCAGATCATTAATTACACCGGACAGGTTGTTTACAACCAGCAAACCAGTGGAAACAATGTTCAGGTTAACACCAACGATTTCTCCTCCGGCGTTTATTTTGTAAACGTATCAACCAGTGAAGGAATCGCAACACAGAAACTCTTAATTAAATAAGCATAATTAAGTTGATTTGGGAGGGCATTCTTAATTGGATGCCCTCTTTTTTTATCCCGTCTTTGTAGAAAAGTTGATGGTTCTTTAGATAATCTAAATACTATTCTGCGTCAACTATCGAACTCAGGTTATAAATTTTCACTTTTGTGTTTTATTCTTTATTTACATATTTTCTGTCAATCTGGAAGGTTGCTGGATGTATTACTGTAATATTATGTAAGAAAAATTTGGTTATGTACAAAACAATATTTTACTTTGACCGACCGTTCATTCAAAAATAAAATTGAAAATGCCACGGACACCACATCAGTTTAAGGAAATCAGGGAACAGAGAAAGGTTCAGATCATGAGCACAGCCCTTGAATTGTTTGTGCAGAAAGGTTTTCATTCTACCTCAATAGCCAGTATCGCCAGTGAAGCCTGCATTTCAAAAGGCTTAATTTACAATTATTTCGACAGTAAAGAGGAATTGATTAAAGAGCTGATCTTCCATGGTTTTGAAGAATTATTCTCGGTTTTTGATCCTGATCACGATGGGGTGATGACACGATCAGAAATGAAGTATTTTATAATTGAAATCATAGAAGTTATCAAAACGGATATTCAATTTTGGAGACTCTATTTCTCGATAATAACACAACCGGCAATTTACAGCCTGGTTGAAGATTGGATGATGGGAAAAGCCATGCCGATGTTTAAAATGCTAGCAGAGTATTTTGAGAAGGAGGGATATCAGGACCCTATGGTGGAAGCCAGGCTATTCTCGGCTATGCTGGATGGGATTACAATGAGCTTTGCTTTTGATCCCGAAAACTTCCCGATAAACAAAGTGCTGGATAGATTTTCAAGTCTTTATAAATTAGATTAAAATATTTACAATGAAATTAAAAACGGGTTTAATTCTGGCGGTACTATTGGTGTCAGGAATCTTAACAAAGGCACAGGATGCCAAAGAAATTGTGCAGGAAGCCAACAACCTTGTGATGGGTAAAACAAGCCAGGGAACTACAACAATGACCATCGAAAGACCCACTTGGACGAGAACTGTTTCGATGAAAAGTTGGTCGAAGGGCAACGACTACTATATGATACTGATCACCGCACCTGCAAGAGACAAAGGGCAGGTATTTTTAAAGCGTGAAAACGATATGTGGAACTGGATGCCTGCCATTAGCCGAATGATTAAAATTCCACCATCAATGATGAATCAATCATGGATGGGCTCTGATTTTACAAATGACGACCTGGTAAAGATGAACTCAATTGTTGAAGACTACGATCATACAATTTTGGGTGAGGAGAGTGTTAGCGAATACGATTGCTACAAAATCGAACTGATGCCTAAAGAAAATGCAGCAGTGGTTTGGGGTAAGATTATTATGTGGATCGCTAAAAACGATTCGTACCAACTCAAAGTGCAATATTTCGATGAGGATATGGTATTGGTGAATACCCAGACTGGCAGCAATATAACTCAGTTTGGCGACCGAAAACTTCCGGCCCACATGGAAATGATCCCGGCTGATAAAGAAGGGCACAAAACAATCCTTGATACCGAAGCTATGGAATTTGATGTCGACCTGCCAGAGAGTTTTTTCTCACAGCAGAATATGAAGAGGATAAAGTAGCACAGGGCGAAGAGCATAGTGTAGAGAGCAAAGAACAAGTGTTGGGTAAATGTTTTTGAAATGTGCAACTATTGATTGAGACAAAGAATTAAGATGACCTGACAGAGTCCGACGATGGAGGTCCTGTCAGAGTTGGTTAAATAATGAGGTGAAAACGGAAATAATAATTAGTTTGATTCGATCAATTCGATGAATAATTAAAAACTAAGTTTAATGAAAAATTACCTAAAAATAGCCTGGCGTAATCTATGGAGGAATAAGCGCAGAACTATGATAACGATATCATCAGTCTTCTTTGCCATCTTGCTAGCTCTACTCATGCGCTCGATGCAAAATGGTACATACGATTTAATGGAGCGAGATGCAATCCGGAATTCCACAGGCTTTATACAAGTTCATGCACCAGGTTATTGGGAAGACAAAATCATTGACAAAACATTTGAAGATACACCTGAGCTATTTAAGAAAGTAGAATCTACCTCCAATGTTTCAGCTGTAATTCCCAGGCTGGAATCTTTTGCACTGGTATCTTCCGGCAGCGTAACAAAAGGTATAGCGGTTATAGGCACCAAACCCGAAGCAGAGCAGGCTACCACAAACATTAAAGATCGTATTGTTGAAGGAAAATACTTTTTGGAAGGAATGGGTCAGGGGGTTCTATTGGGAGATGACCTGGCCAGGTACCTTGAGGTGGGTGTACACGATACCATAGTCCTGCTTTCACAGGGATATCATGGAGTTACAGCGGCTGGTGAATATCCTGTTACAGGGATTCTTCATTTCCCGGCACCCGAAATGAATAAACAATTAATCTACATGACACTCAGTGATGCCCAATATTTCTTTGCAGCCGATAACAGGTTAACCTCCTATTCGATTATGCTTAATAACCCTGGTCGGCTCGATAAGACTTATAACCAGATCAACAACGAATTGGGCGCCAATTTTGAAATAATGACCTGGAAGGAAATGATGGTGGAATTGAGACAGCAGATTGAGAGTGACAATATAGGCGGTATGTTTATGCTTGCAATTTTGTACGTCGTGGTTGCCTTCGGTATTTTCGGTACCATCCTGATGATGACCTACGAAAGGAAAAAAGAATTTGCCGTAATGATATCGGTGGGGATGCAACGCTATAAACTTGCATTAATCGTTTTTTTTGAGACTCTTTATATGGGGCTCATCGGTGTAATTGCAGGAGCTATTGCAAGTATGCCAATCATTTTTTATTTCCATAAAAACCCTATTCCTCTTAGTGGCGAGGCTGCCGCTGCCTTTGAGGAATTCAATGTGCAGCCCATTATGCCCTTTGCCTTCGATGCCGGAATATTTTTCAGCCAGGCATTTATTGTATTTATTGTTACCTGTTTTATAGCAATTTATCCGATGATTAATATTTCAAGGTTTCAACTGATTTCAGGCTTAAAAAGCTAGGATAGGCAATGATGCAATGTTTAAATAATTACATGATGCAAAGATTTAGCGATGAATCTAATGAAATAAGTAAAATGGTAATTAACCCAAGAAATACAACTTATGAAAGTAAAAAGTAGTCCTGATATCGTTGGCACATTGCCTCCATGCTACATTTCCACATTGGCTCGCTACATCATTAATTCATTACCATATTTGTTCATTCATTCTAAAAACTCAAAACAATGCTAATTTCAATGTCATGGAGAAATATCTGGCGCAACAAGGTAAGAAGCCTGGTGGTGATATTTGCCATAGCTATCGGCCTGGTTGGAGGCATATTTATCACTGGTTTGATGACTGGTATGGTTGCCCAACAAACTGATAACACCATCAATAGCGATATCTCAAATGTCCAGATTCACAATCCCGGATTCCTTGAAAACATGAATCCGAAATACCTGATTGATAAAGTAGGTGACAAGGTAAAAGAAGTTGAATCACTTGCTTTCGTATCTGAAGTTTGTACCAGGACAAAATCAACAGCTATGGCAAGCACTGCTGCAACCGGTTCAGGAGTCACAATTTTTGGGATAGATCCTGCACAGGAAAAATCAGTCACAGATATACATACAAAACTTATTGAAGGCCACTATTTTGAAAAGGAAAGCAAAACGGCTCAAATTGTGATTGGTCAAAAATTGTCAAACAAACTCAAAGCCGGGGTTGGTAAGAAAATCGTCATTACCCTGCAGTCCCTTGATGGTGAAATGACCTACGCACTTTTCAGGGTTGCTGGTATTTTTAAAACCAATGACAGTCGTTTCGATGAGACCAATGTTTTTGTGCGGGCAGATAATTTGAATTCTTCAATTGGTATAGGTTCTGATCATGCCAACGAAATTGCTATCCGGACTGTTAACCTCGATGCTTCATTTATTGTAGCCGATCATTTAAAGACAGAATATCCCGGTTTAAGCGTTCAATCATGGCGCGATATCAAGCCTTCTCTTATTATCATGATGACCATGATGGACCAATTCAGCTACTTGCTTATGATCATCATTCTGTTCGCATTGATCTTCGGTATTATTAATACAATGCTTATGGTGATACTCGAGCGAAGACGTGAGCTGGGAATGCTTATGGCCGTGGGGATGAATAAAAAACGGGTCTTCAAAATGATTCTTATCGAAACCATTCTATTGTCACTTACCGGAGGTGCAATCGGACTGGTTTTGAGTGTTGCGCTTATCCAATGGCTGGCAAGGGTTGGGATTAATTTTGCGTCCTGGGCCGAAGGCCTTTCGGCAATGGGATACAGTTCCTACATTTACCCGATAGTGACCACGGAGTTTTATGTTACTGTTACAATATTGGTTATTATCACAGCAATTATTGCTTCAATCTGGCCAACACGTAAAGCCGTTAAACTTAATCCCGCTGAAGCTATTAGGGAGTAGGGGACAAGGATAAAATGATACAATGCTTAAATGCTAGAATGATTAAATGAAAGGAATTATCAATATAAAACGAAATACAAACAATAAACCCTATGACTGAAAAAGAAATTTTTATAGAAGAGTTTAAGAAAAGGACAAAAAAATTTGGAGCAGACGTAATTCTATTTTGTAACTCCTTGATTAAATCCCAGGCATCTTCAGTAGTAACATATCAACTTGTTAAAGCGGCAACTTCAACTGGGGCAAACTATAGGGCAGCTTGTCGTGGCAGATCTAAATCCGAGTTTTACAGTAAAATATGTATTGTAGTTGAAGAAGCTGATGAATCTGAGTTTTGGTTAGAATTAATATATGAAGCTAAATTATCAATTGACTTGGAAGAACTAAGTAGGCTTACGAAAGAAGCCAATGAAATTACAAAAGTTGTCACAAAGGCAAAGCACTCATCGTATGGTAACAGATTATAAACAATTCCATTCATGATCACTACATATTTGATTATTTTATCATTTGCTCATTTAATCATTCACGAATGATCATAAATCAACGATAAACTTATAAATAGCATTAGCATTATTAAAAAAGATAAACACATGAACGTAATAGAAACAAAGAACCTGCATAAGATTTACAACAGTACACAGGTGGCTGTAAAAGCCGTGAATGGCGTTGATTTAGCAATCGAAAAAGGAGAATTTACTGCTGTAGTTGGCCCTTCTGGCTGTGGAAAGACTACCTTAATGAATATGGTGGGAGGCCTTGATGTGCCTACCGAAGGAAGCGTAAAAGTTAATGGCGTTGAGCTTTCAAGCCTTAGTTCAACAAAACTTATCGATTATCGTTTGCACAATATCGGTTTTGTATTCCAGGCTTACAACCTGATCCCGGTGCTCACAGTAAAAGAAAACATCGAATTTATAATGCAGCTCCAGGGCAAAAGCAAAAAAGAATGCAACGACCGGGTGAACGAAATGCTGGAAGCAATCGGTTTGACGGACAAGAAAAACCAGCGGCCCAATCAGCTTTCGGGTGGTCAACAGCAAAGGGTTTCGGTCGCAAGGGCATTGGCATCCAAGCCACAGTTTATTCTGGCTGATGAACCAACGGCTAACCTTGATTCTAAAGCCACAAATGAGTTGCTTGAATTGATGGAAAAGCTTAATAATGAAGAGGACATGACTTTTGTGTTTTCAACCCACGACTCTCGGGTGATGAACAAAGCCCGCAGGTTGATCACGCTTGACGATGGGAAGGTTATAACAGATGTGACGGTTTAGGGTTTGGAGTTCAAAGTTGAAAGAAGCGAAACACCCCACCGGTGAGGATAGATGTTCAGGAGTTGGTGAAATATTAAACAAGTGAAAAGGGAATGAAAGACATCATTTTATTAAAACAAGAGTGCAAATTTAAAACAGAAAGGCTTGCTGTTGAAAATTGGGTGTCTCAAAGTGATGACCTGCGATCGGATCTCAATTTTGCGGAGAAGGTAATGCGGATATTAACTCCCCGGGTTACAAAATCATTACCCGATGGATGGCAGGGGATTAAGAAAGAAAGGGATGTACAGCAATGGATGCACGAGAGAACGGAAGAATGTAGTTTTATAACAGTGCGGCTTCTGTCTACCAATGAGTTAATCGGATTTATATTTCTCTATGTCTCAGGGATGAAAGGCAATAATTATGATTTACGATTTGGATACCTTTTAGCAGATGCTATGTGGGGTAGGGGTTTGGGTACTGAATTGGTTCAAGGTTTGGTGAATTGGTGTAAGACGGAAGGAAATATTGAATCACTTTCGGGAGGGGTTGAAACGGATAACATTGGATCGATCAAGGTGCTCGAAAAATGTGGCTTTGTCCGTAGTAATTTTGAACGACCATCTAAAGAGGTGATTTTTTATAAACAGAAATTTAATATAGATTAAGAATAAACCAATGTTGACTTATTTCCCTCCTGTAACAGGAAATATAATTTGGGTTTGGGAACCTATACACCTGGTTAAAAAAATACTAACTGTCATCAAATGGAGAAACTTTGATAATAGAATTTTGGCAAACCGAAAATGAAACAATAAGTATTAAACCCTTTAGAAATATCTCAGATCATCAATCATATATAAAAATGAAAACCTTTTCATCGAAAATAATACTCCCAACCTTTTCCACTTTTTCAACATTGTTTATTCTATTTACTTTATTATACACCCTATTTCCCTTTCCTTCCTCCGCTCAGGATTCTCCCAAAATCGATTGGGGCACCTTTACTGCCAAGGGACATCTACAATATCTAGAAAATGTATGGCTGGTACCTGATAGCAAAGAATGGAAAACCATGGGGCAAATAAATAACCGTTTGGATTTTGGCTGGTATAAGGGAGGGTTTTCTGCTAATCTAGGGGGAAGGAATATTCTCAATTACGGCCAGATGGTTTATGATTACTATCCCTATCTCGGTGATGCAGCAGCCATCGATTACGGATTGATGGACCTGACCTTTGTCTGGGCCAGCGACTCGTCCTACTATTTTATTACCAGTATCGACAGGGCCAATATTAATTTTACCCATAATAATTTTGAGGTAATTGCAGGCCGCCAGCGAATCAATTGGGGCATTAATATGGTGTGGAATCCCAATGACATTTTCAATACCTTTAATTATTTCGATTTCGACTATGTGGAACGGCCGGGCTGTGATGCACTCAGTGTACAATATTATACCGGAATGACGTCCTCGGTCCAATTGGCCTGGAAAATTGATTCTGATAACAAAAGTACCATTGCCGGGATGTATAGATTTAACAAATGGAATTACGACATTCAGCTATTAGGCGGGGTAATGCGTGATGATATTGTTTTGGGTACCGGATGGTCGGGGCAAATCAAAGGGGCTGGATTTACGGGGGAGTTTAGTTATTTTCATCCAATGGATAACTTCAGCGATACAAATTCAGTATTGATTGGTTCGCTGGGTGCAAATTACACTTTTCCAAGTAGCTTTTATTTGCATGGAAGTGTGATTTACAATAGCGATGGTACCACCGGAAATGCTTATTGGGGAAATGTGTTTTTGCCCGGACGCGAAATGAGTGCAAAAACACTAACACCAGCTCGAATGGAATTATTCGGGGAGATGGCATACCAGATATCTCCTTTGATTCGTGGCACGATAGCAGGTATCCTCAATCCTTATGACGGCTCAGCCTTTTTTGGCCCATCTGTGGATATTTCGCTTACTGATAATATAGGCCTTCTTTTGCTGGGGCAATTGTTTTTTGGTGACGAGCAGACGGAATATGGCGACTATGGCCAATTATTTTACGGAAGACTAAAGTGGAGTTTTTAGTTTTCATTTCGGAACGCTTTTTGCTAATTTATAAGAAAACTTCAACCATGAAAAAGCTATTCATTTTCCTTTTTGCTCTTGTTTTATCAGCATGGGCAAATGCAAACCATTCTGATGTCTATCAGAGCAAAGTGAGCTCACAACCTGATTCTGTTGCCATAGCACCGGGTGATTCCACCGAATACGAATTGATCGTTTTTGATCCGGGTTTTAACAGCTGGTTTATTTCAAACCGAAAACCTATGTGGTATCATGAAAATTCATATTACCGCAATAAGAATAACTTTTATACGGTTTATTGGAACTTAAGGGTTCTCGAAAATATGCATCGGCCACCATACGATTTCGAAATCGACTATGACCCAAAGATCGATTACGGGGTTGAATTAAACTGGCAGTTGTTCTGGTATTATAAGTATCTTGAGCACAAATATAACATCACACTTGGGCCATAATGCACCGTGTGTGTGCATTAAATAAATTTTATTCCGCCTGGCATGTTTTAGAGTCTTCAGGAATTAAAATTTCAACGATACACCGGCCAGAAAGTTAATTGTAGCCTGCGGAAAATATCCATCCATAAATGCTTCCTCACCTTCATAATAATATCTGTAAATCCAGGCATTGGATTCGTATTTTTCACTAAAGATATTATTAACCATCAGGTAAAATCCAATTTCTTTTATAAAGTTGGTGGTAACAGAATAGTTGATCCTAAAATCATTAACAAAATAGGGATCAAGTTTCCTGTTATCACTCGAAGTATTATCAATGTATTGCTTCCCAACATATCTTGTTACCAGTACCAGGTTAAGTCGTTTAACCGGCTCATAATTCAGGCTGCTATTGGCAATAATACCTGGTGAGAAGGACAGATCAGTTTCACCAAGGTTTGTAGGGATTTGTTCCCATGGATAGCTCCAGTTATCCACATATTCGGTAAAGTCTTTAATTTTATTTTTGCTAAAAGTTCCGTTAACCTCCCACTTGAATTTTTCCGAAATCTTCCAACCAGCTACTAACTCAATCCCTGCACGGTAACTTTTATCAACATTGGTAAAAATAGGTGCACCAACATTATTTATTTCACCCGTTAAAACCAACTGGTCCTTGTAATCCATGTAGAAAAGATTGGCGTTGACTTTAATACGGCCTGAACTAAAGTTATAGCCTAATTCATAGTCTAGGAGTTTTTCCGGATCAGGTTGATGGTTTTCGTCAGCATCGCGGTAGTCGCTGCGGGTGGGCTCCCGGTTGGCAACAGCGAACGAAAAGTATGCCTGGTTTCTATCATCAAAATCGTACATGGCTCCAACCTTTGGGTTGAAGAAGAAAAAGTCATGCTTTTGATCGAGGTCCGTCAGGTCATCGTGAGTACCATATATCTCGTAATTGATCCCCCTGACCTGCAAATCTGCAAAAACGTTTAAAGGATCGGTAAATTGGTAATTCGCTTTTAGAAACAAATTATACTGGTTCTTCTTTCCTGTGTTTTCGTACCACCTTTTGTCGATGCTGCCGTTACTGGCATATTCGGCCCATATAATATTTCCAAAGTGTTCACCATCATAATAATTATATCCTCCTCCAAAAGTAGCTTGCAGCTTTTTAAAACTAATGTAGTTGGCTGAAAAGGTTAATCCATAAAAATTGTTGTCGAGATGTTTTTGTCTGATCAAATCTGTTGAAGTTATTGTATCTCCTCCAACGATAACATCTTCAAGCCCGTATTCCGAAAATTTCTGATCCTCCTTATAGCTCTCATAATAGCCTCTTCCATAGATGTAAAATAAAGAAGCATTGACGTTGAAGTATCGGTTGATTGAGTGTGAGAAATGCAATTGATAATGATCTTGCTGATAGTTGTCGGTTTGGTTGTCGTAATACTTAATTTTTCCCGCTGTATCATAATATTCGCCCGAAGGATTATAGGTGCGATTTGTTTCCAGGCTGTCGCTTGGGACCCCGTTCCAGGCCTGGTAGGTTTTTTCCTTTCCAGATGATACGGTTGCCTTAACAATGGTTTTCTCACCATAATAACCGCCGGAAACAAAAAACGATTTCAGATCAGAAAATGCCCTGTCAATATATCCATCAGAGGTTATTTTGGATAAACGTCCATCAAAAGCCCATTTTCCATCAATCAGGCCTGTCCCGAATTTGATGTTGTTTTTAAAAGTTTTGTAACTGCCGGCGGAACTACTGATTTCAGCATAGGGTTCCGCAATTAACTTTTGCGTCTGGATATTGATGCTGGCACCGAACGCTGCTGCACCATTGGTTGATGTCCCCACACCACGCTGAATTTGAATGTTATCCACAGAGGAGGCAAAGTCGGGCATGTTTACCCAGAATACACCTTGTGATTCCGGATCGTTTAGAGGAACACCATTGATGGTTACATTGATCCTGGTAATATCGGTTCCCCTGATCCTTATACCTGTGTAACCAATTCCTGCACCAGCATCAGAAGTTACAATTGCACTTGGTGTGCTTTCGAGCAGGAAAGGGATATCCTGGCCCAGGTTTTTAGACTCCAGATCTTTTTTATCCACATTTTGATAATTCATTGGGGATTTAACCGAAGCCCTTGTTGCCGAAATAACCACTTCGTCTTCTAGAATTGCCCCGGCTTCCATTAAAATTTCAATTCGCTGATCTTTTTCAAGGTTTACTTGTTGGTTAAATTCCTTGTAACCAATAAAAGTGGCCTTAAGTTCGTAAATACCGGGTTTAAGGTTTTTAAAACTAAAGCTTCCATCCTGCTTACTTACAGCAAAGTTGTAAGTGTTTTCGATGGTAATGTGAGAACCCGGAAGGCTTTCACCGGTTTCAGCATCTTTTACTACTCCTGTGATATTAATCTGTGACAGAACCCAGAATGGAAAAGTAGCCAACAATGTTAGCAGCAATGATTTTTTCATTGTTCAATTGATTTTTAAGTTCAACTTTTGTTTGAATTAAAAATCAATAGAGGAAACAAGGTCATCGGAACCATTTATCCCTACGCCGGCATTACCCGTATCAGGTTCAATGAGTGTGATCTCAGCCCGTTTACATCCTGTAAAACAAGAAGTGGGCACCCCTATTGGTCTTAAGCTGGCAAAGATAGTAAGTAAGTTGTAAGTCACAAAAATATTGTGAGCTATTCAATATCTTCATTGTTTCGCATGGTAATGTAGGAGTGATACACCTACCTTTCCAGGGAATTGGTTTATTGCAAATAACAGGTTTTTAAGACCATGGGTCTGACCCTATCTGAATTTTGTCAAATCAATAAATTCAGGCCTAAATTTTTCCTTAAGCAAATGATGAGGTAAATCAAAAACCCGGCATTCTGTCCCATCGATGATTTCTGAGTCAGAAGTTACAACAACACCATTTTCAATCGAAGCAAGGTCCTTGTCAACGGAATTACTAACCAGGAAGTTTATCAATTGCTTTGTTGGTGGATTTGATGCTAATTGAATATTATCGATCACCGCCTGGTGGAAACTAACTTTTTGATCAAGGTAAATATTAATTGAGCCAATAAATGTTGTAAGGTACTGTTGAAGTAAAACGATGGCATCAGTTGTTGTTTTGTCAAAAATGAGTTTGCTTTTTAATACGGAAGCATCCCTCAGGATAGAATCTGTTGAAATAAAAAGAGGCTTACCCACAAGATAAGATCTGATGGTAAAGAGGATGTTAAAGCCATCAATAAATAGATCTTTATCAATGGTTTCCTCAAATGAGATTAATTTCTCACTTCGTTGTATATTGAGCTTTGTTGATGCAATTCCTCGATACAACATGGTTCTTTCGGTGCTGTTTAAATTGTAACGATTACTTACCATGGTGAGAAATCCTTTTGAAGGATATTCCCGGTTGGTAAGGTAAAAGAAATCAACTACAGCCCTTTTAAATGCATCACTGAATTGCATGATTAAGGATTTTTTATAAATGTTGTGATCAAAGTTAATATTCTGATTTGTATTTTTGTGCGATGAAAAGGATCCAAATTATCAACGGGCCAAATTTAAACCTCCTTGGAAAGCGGGAACCCGATATCTATGGTAAGCAAGATTTTGAACAATATTTGCAAACCCTCCAGGCCAGATACCCATCCCTAGAATTTTCTTTCTTTCAATCGAACATCGAAGGTGAGATCATCGATAAGCTTCATGAAGTTGGATTTGAAACGGATGGAATAATATTGAACGCCGGTGGCTACACACATACTTCTGTGGCAATTGGTGATGCAGTTAAAGCCATTGATTCGCCGGTAGTGGAAGTTCACATTTCAAATGTTTTTCAGCGTGAGGACTTCAGGCATATTTCCTACATTGCTCCGCATGCAAAAGGATCAGTAATTGGATTTGGCCTTGATTCGTACAGACTGGCTGTTTTGAGTTTATTGGGTGAATAGTTTGATTCTCAATTCCCTTATTTAAGTATTATTTCATTCAGACATAACTCCAACACTCCAATTCCTCTTACTTGCTAAACTTTCCCGAATCGAGCTGAGCGAATTCTTTTACTCCTTGTCCAAAATGGTCGAAAGCTATATTTCCTTGATAAATCTGTTCAACATTCCGATGCTTAATGCGACTTCTTTTTCCACGATTTTTCCTGTATGAAAAATAAAAACCTATGTGGGCTCTCAATACCGCAATAAAGTGCTTAAATCCACCGTCGATTAAAAATTTCATGGCCGCTGCGAGGTCAAGAATGAACCTGAAAAAGAATACCGGATACAACTGCTTTCTTGGAAGGTTTTTGTAAATCATCGTAGCGTTGTTACGCATGTTCAGATAGGTTTTTCTGGCTGAAGTTTTATTGAGTGACCCGCCACCAATATGATAAATTTTGGATGCTCCGCAGTACATAATTTTATAGCCTGCATGCTTAAGTCGCCAGCAAATGTCAATTTCTTCCATATGCGCAAAAAAGTCTCCATCAAATCCTCCAATGTCATGAAAAAGTTTTGATCTTACAAACATGCAGGCACCAGTAGCCCAAAATACTTCGGTGTTGTCATCGTATTGCCCCTTGTCTTCTTCAATGGATTGGAATACCCTGCCCCGGCAGAACGGATAGCCGTATTTATCGATAAAACCACCAGCTGCTCCGGCATATTCAAATTTGTTTTTTTCGTAATACGATAGGATTTTAGGTTGACATGCAGCGATCTTTTCGTCAGTCTCCATCAGTTCAATTACCGGCTCTATCCAACCATCAGTAACTTCAATGTCAGAATTTAGAAGAATGTAAAATTCCGATTCAATTTGAGCAAGGGCCTGGTTATAACCTTTGGCAAAACCTCCATTGTCAGGATTTTGGATTATTCGAACTTCCGGGAAGTTCTTTTTAATGAACTCTACTGAATTATCATCAGAACAATTATCAGCAACAACCACCTCAGCAGTTCCTTTTGAGGTTTTAATAACCCCCGGTAGAAACTTCTCGAGAAATTTTTCCCCGTTCCAGTTGAGTATGACTACAGCAGTTTTCATTTATCCCGTAAAAGTATAACATAACGCTTAAAGGTGTTGTAAAATTTCAGTTTAATTAACTGAAAAAGGAAGGGAAATAAAAAAAGCTGCTCCCAAAAGTTTATCCAAAATATCGAGTATTAATTTGGTAGCCTACTAAATTTTAATCGATTGGAACAGCTTTTATGTATTGTTGTTTTTATCGTGGATTATTGTAAAAATCGCCTGATTGCCCCTGGTATCTGTCTTCATCCGGCAAGGTGGTGCCCTCTTTCACCCTTCTTAATTCATCCTGCCAGTTGGCATTGCTAATTTCACCCGGCAGGTTCGAATGGATCAGAACATAATCGTAGGCTGCAAGGTTCTGGTCGGCAAATACAAACTTCTTGTTTCGTTGATTTTGCAGCGTGTAGTAATGCCAGATTTGATAGGGTACCGAGCCAAAATCGGGGGCCGCTGTACCACCATCATTTATTGTCATTCCCGAGGTGCTGGCATCGAAGGGCCTGTCGGTGATTGTGTTTGGAGGGCCATATTTCAGATAGATTCTCCCCATATCGGTTTCGTAACCTTTTTTGCCCCCTTTTGAGCCGGGATATCCAAACTGTTCATTAACCACCTCAACCACGGCATAATAGTCTTTCCATGCAAGTTCAGGGCCGAGGTTGTCGCGGTTAAGCCAGAAACTCATAAAATACCTTTGCATAATATCCAAATCTGCCTGGGGCTTATCAATTTGATATTTCACAAATTTGAGTTCCATGTCAGTTGAAATGGGTGCAAGGCAATGAATGTATTCCAGAAGGGTATCCCTGTTTGTGATTTGGGCTACGAATGAATTTTCAACAAGGGTCTCATCAATATCCGAAAAATCAGGCTCAACACTGGGATTGCTGCGTTGAAAAAATAATTTGTTCGAGGATAGTATTTCGTTTTCACGATTCCGTACTTCGACTACAATGTTGTAGTTTCCCGAGGGTAGTTGGGCAATATCAAAATGAGCAAACAACACATTAACATCTTTTGCCGTTTCGCGTTTGAAACTAACAAATTTGGTTAGCCTTTGCTGGTTTTCATAGTTTTCAATAAAAAAATTCAATAAGAATTGTTCATCCTCACCAAGCACATTTTGGGTGTTGTAAATTTCCGCATAAAAGCGGATGTTTTTAATCCGCTCGGGATAATAATTATAAACATAAGGTACCAGGTCTAATCCGCTTTTTGTAAGAATATTGTCTTCGACAGTTTTGGTGTAGGATTCGATGAGTTCAATGCCTGAGATTGAGATTTCATTTTCCGGGAAATCTATTTCTATGGTCTGTGTAGTTTTAAAAGGTGGCTGATCGCTGTTAACATCCTTGATTTGGATTTCATAATCATAAATCCCATTGGCAAGGCTAAACCGTTGCTGGTCAATAAAATTAAAGTCAATTTTCGTGGTATCCTCAACCTCAGGACTGAGTAATTCGTATTTATCATGGTTCACCACAGCACCATCCTGGCTGAAGATCATCGTAACTTCAATAGCACCCTGGAATTTTTGTTTATCATTTTTGACGAAATTCAAGCTCGATCCCACAACTGAAAGATAGGTTTCGAAATAGGGCCCATCGGTGGGTGAATAAAATTTGGAATAGAATAATTGCGCCTGAACGTATTGGCTGGCGTAAAGCTGACTGGTCATCAGGCCGAATAAAACAATCAAAGATATGATGATATTTTTCATAATAGTTTGTATTCTGGATTTAGAACTGCAACAAAATTAGGTCTTTAAAACTTACTTGTCAAGAAAAAATAAGATTAAGGCTATCTAGTATAAGTTAACGGTTTTTGAGGTGATTAGGAATCTAAGGATAGTTGGCTTATTAATAAAGCCCGTCATGGTCTTAAATTTCGTTAGACTATGACGGGTGGAAGCGGAGAGTAAGGGATTCGAACCCTTGTTCCAGTGCAAACCGGAAAACGGTTTTCGAGACCGCCGCATTCGACCACTCTGCCAACTCTCCTAAAGTGCATGCGAAAATACTGTTTTTTCCTAAAAAAAAACCGCCATTGTCTTGATAAATCGAGACTCTAGCGGGTGGTGGCGGAGAGAGAGGGATTCGAACCCCCGGACCCTTGCAGGTCAACGGTTTTCAAGACCGCCGCATTCGACCGCTCTGCCATCTCTCCAAATCGGCTGCGAAAATACACTTTTTTTGAATTGAACAAAATTATTTAGTTTTCTTGTGCCAGCTTTTTTAATGCTCCGAAACTTCCCTCAACTTATTTCGATATGCCCCAAATAAATTGGCCTTTGAAATGTAGCCAATGTATTTACCATTATTTAATACAGGGAGGTTATATCTCCCGCTTTCATGGAATTTTTGTGCGATCTCTTCTACACTGTCTTCAGGAGATACTGTAAATTTAGGTATGGTCATTAACTCACGCACCATGGTTGATTCGTATATTTCAGTTTTGAACATGTGATGTCTTACATTGTCGAGAACCACATGGCCCTGAAAGGTGCCCTCTTCATCAACAACAGGAAAGATGTTTCGATTCGAATCTTCAATCACATTAACCAGGTCGCCCAGCGAAGCATTTACATTAACCAGGTTAAAATTGGTTTCCACCAGTTTGTTAAGGTTAAGCAAGGCAAGTACATTTTTATCCTGGTGGTGGGTAAGTAATTCACCACGTTTAGCCAATTGGATGGTATACACTGAGTTGGGCTCAAACAATCGGATTGTAATAAAGGAAATCACGGCTGTGATCATCAATGGCATAAAAAGTTCGTATCCCTGGGTAATTTCTGCAATAAGGAAAATGGCTGTGAGTGGTGCATGAATTACACCTGCTATGAGTCCTCCCATCCCGACAAGGGCAAAATTCGTTTCGGAAATGTTACCATATCCAGTGTAATTGATAAAAATGGCAAAAAGTAATCCTACATGAGCACCGGTAAAAAGCGTTGGCGCAAATATTCCACCAATCCCGCCCGCCCCAAATGTAAGAGAAGTTGCGACCACTTTCATTAAAATTACCACAACAAGCAAAATGAATATTGCACTTGTGTTGCCTTTAAAAGCATAAAAGGGACTGTTTTCGAACAAGGTATGAGTACTACCCTGTAAACATGAGTTGGTTGCTTCATAGCCTTCACCAAACAGTGATGGGAAAAGAAAGATCAGCGAGCCAAGTGTCAACCCTCCAATCAATAACCTGATATACCATTTACTAATGCCTGAAAAGAATTTCTGAAAATACATGTAAATCTTGGTAAAATACAGGCTGACCAAACCGGTAACAACTCCCAGTAAAATGTAAAGGCCAATATCCTCCATTTTGAATCCCTCAGCAATCTCGAAAGGATATAAAACATTCATGCCCAGGAAAAAATAGGATGTTAAGGCGGCTGTTACCGATGCCAGCAAAAGGGGCACCATCGATGCAACGGTAAGGTCGAGCATAATTACTTCTACAGCAAAAACAATTGCAGCAATGGGTGACTTAAAAATGGCTGACATAGCTGCGGCACTTGCTACGGCTAAAAGTGTGACAGTTTGTTTGTAATTAAGATGTAAAAATTTACTCACATT